>ERZ772909.1195-NODE-1195-length-14640-cov-12.699006_pt1 | contig 14640 bp, 12 predicted proteins | sample MGYA00511137_ERZ772909 | MGnify/ENA primary metagenome ERZ772909 (study PRJEB29015, sample SAMEA2738095) | human oral metagenome | biome: human oral; feature: human-associated habitat; material: saliva | place: China | collected 2270 ... | reverse complement strand
TCACCGACTCCATGAAAGCCGCCATCGACGAAACCGAACGCCGCCGCGAAAAACAGATTAAATTCAACAAAGAACATGGCATCGTGCCGCAACAGATTAAAAAACAAGTCAAAGACATCATCGACGGCGTGTACCACGAAGAAGATGGCGGAAAAGGCCGTCTGAAAGGTAAAAACAAAGTTAAAGTCGGCGAAATCCGCAACGAAGAAGACGCGATTAAAGAAATCGCCAAACTCGAAAAAGCCATGCAGCAGGCGGCTAGGGATTTGCAGTTTGAAGAGGCGGCAGTATTGAGGGATAGGATTCGGAATATTAAGGAAAGCATGTTGTTTGGGGCGGAGTGATGATTTTAATATTTGAAATTTTAGAAAGGATTATGTAATGGAAAATCTAGAAAAACGGACTCAAGAAGTTGTCTTTCAAACTTGTTTGTTATTAATTAAACATTTCAGAAACTTAATTGAATTTCAAAATGAAACCAATCAAATTCGTCTTGGGTACAATTCAAGAATTTTTGAACATATGTTGCACAAAGAAGATTCTTTTGTGTTTTTGGGGGAGTCAGAAAAAGCAGCAGCTACTACAGATCGATGTCGTCTCGAGCATGTAGTTCCCTGCTCTTATATGATTGATGAGTTAGATAAATTGATTAAACAAAAAGATTATTCTGATGAAGAATTAGCTACAGCACTTCAGAAAAATTGGAAAGTAGCACGTATTACTCTGGAAGAGGCTGGATACTTAGATGCTAAATCGGGAGCAGGATTGAAGAGTAAAATGCCAGATGGTTGGGATTTTATGGTAGGGCGACCGGAGGAAAGATTGGAAGTAGCCGGTATTAAATTGCTCCCTAAACAATCCTAGCAAGCGTGGGTCGGATACTTGTATCCAGCAAAACCTTTAATATTCCCGTTGTTGCAATCCATTGCAGCAATGCCCAAAATGTCGGATTCAAGAATCCGACCTACGGAAAACTAAAGATTTCATGCTGGCTACGGCTTACTTGTTGAGTTTAGATTTCATATGGGCTATAGCTTGCTTCTTAATTGTCTCTGAAGAAATTTTGAGCCTACCTACGTAATTTATTTATTATCTAATATTCTTATAGGTATTAATGGATTATTTTCCTCCCATGGAACTTCATAATCTAGGAAAATAGATTCTAGAGCTAGAATGAACGAATGATTAAGCTCAAATGGTAAATCTTCGCATTCGAATAGTTCGGGAATATAAAATTTAACTAAATCCAAACCTTTTTTTGTTAATGTAATTTCCCCAGAATACCATAATTCATTATTTTCCGTACCAAAAGGATTTTGTTTTGCAAATTCCTGGCAAAACAGGAATATCTCTTGTTTTTTATCAAATGTAAAAGGCCATAAGATAGCCAATTCACATACTAATAGCCGATATATAAATTCAACTGCAAATTGCCATTGCCATGTTTGCGGTTCGCGCCCTAGCGGTGCAAAAGATATCGGAGTAAGATCATCAAAGGCCAAATATTCAAATCCGCATTGTATTTCTTCTGCTGTTTCTTTATTCATAGTAAAACCTTATTTAGCTGGAAATTTAAATTTTAAACTTGTAGGCTTTCCCTTTTTACCAATATTTAATCGGCGGCAATCTCAGGCTTTGGCAAAAACGCTTTTGGGAACATACTATCCGCGATGAGGCCGATTTTGCCTGCCATTTTGATTATCTGCATTTCAATCCGGTCAAACATGGCTATGTAGGACAAATTTCCGATTGGCGGTTTTCTACGTTTCACCGTTATGTCAAACAGGGTATTTATCCGCATCATTGGGGTGGCGGCAATGCGGACTTTTTTATTGAATACGATTAAAGTAATGTCGGATTCAAGAATCCGACATACGGAAAACTAAAGATTTTATGTGTGTTACGGCTTGCTGTAAATTTTGATAGAGATTACTTTTTAACTGGAAGCAAGCTGTATCCTTACCTACCGCGTGTATGGCTGCACCACACCCCCCGCCTGCAGGCGGCACAAACTTTAAAACCGATGTGTATAAAACCTACAAGGATGCGTGCGGTACACACGAGTTTTGCCGTTCAAACCATTGCTTTGAACTTTGTATCGAAACATCGTTCGCTGCTTTATCTTGAAAAAATGCCGTCTGTAAGCAAACATGCTTCAGACGGCATTTTTTCAAACGGCGGTTTGTTATCTGATCCGTTTGAATACCAAGTCCCAAACGCCGTGTCCGAGGCGTTTGCCGCGCGCTTCGAATTTGGTTTCGGGGCGGTAGTCCGGGGTGGGGGCGTAGTCTGCCGCCGTATTTTGCAGGCTGTCGAAGCCGCTGAGGACTTCAAGCATCTGCTGTGCATATTCTTCCCAGTCTGTCGCCAGGTGGATATAGCCGCCGGTTTTGAGTTTGGGCACTAGTTTGGCGATGAAGGGGGCTTGTATCAGACGGCGTTTGTGGTGGCGTTTTTTGTGCCACGGGTCGGGGAAGAATATGTGGATGCCGTCGAGCGAGCCGTCTTGCAGCATATTTTCGACGACTTCTACGGCATCGTGCCGCATCACGCGGATATTTTCCAAATGGTTTTCTTCTATGAGTTTGAGCAGATTGCCTACGCCGGGACCGTGTACGTCGATGGCGAGAAAGTCGGTTTCGGGCAGCCTGCGGGCGATTTCTGCGGTTGCCGTCCCCATACCGAAGCCTATTTCGAGGATTTTGGGTCGGCTGCTTCCGAAACGGGCATCAAGATCGGCCGGTGTTGCTTGGTAGTCGATGCCGAAGCTGCACCATAAGGTATCGATGGCGCGTTGCTGCGCGGCGGTCATGTGGCTTTGGCGGAGGACGAAACTGCGGATGCTGCGGGGATGTTCGGCTTGCCAGTTGTTTTGTGTTTGGTTTTCGGCGGTGTCTGTCATAATGTTTTCGTGCGGTTGTGCAATCAGGATGCCGTCTGAGTGAGAGCTGTCTGTTCGGACGGCGGGAAAGGGGCGATTATACCTGTTTCGTTTTTGCGGGGTAAATGTACTGGTGTTCAGACGGCATTTTGCCACTGTTGCAACAGTTCTTGCAGAAAGCTTTTTTGTTCGTGTCCGCTGTTTATGGCTTCTTGCAGGTAGCGGCAGGCTTTTTCGTTGTCCTGCTCGACGCCGTGTCCGCTGTAATGGATGCAGGCGAGGTTATAAAGTGCCATACTGTCTTTTTGCGCGGCGGCTTTTTCAAACCATTTGCGTGCTTCATTGTAGTCGGCGTCCATACCCTGTCCGAAGTAATACATGCTGCCCAGATTGGTTTGGGCTTTGCTGTGGCCGAGTTCTGCGGCTTCTGTGTAGAGTTTGAGCGCCGCTGCGTATTCGGGTGTGCATTGTAATCCGTAATGAAGGGCTTGGGCTTTTTGATAAAGCTGCTCTGCCCTTTGGCATTTGATGGCGGAATCTTTGATGCTGCCATATTGCTCGGGATGGTTTAACGCGCTATCGGATACGAGTTTCTGATGCGCGGCAAGGCTGCCGGCCTCGGCTGCCTGCCGGTAATAATGCTGGGCTTTTTCTTTATCGGAAGCTATGCCCAGACCGTAGCGGTAGATGTCGCCCAGTATCCGCAAACCTTCGGGATGGCGTTCGGCTGCGGCTGCTTCGGCATGATGCAGGGCAAGTTCGTGGTTTCTTTCCAGATGCTTGCCTTGTAGGTAGATGTCGGCAAGTGCGGCATGGGCTTTATGGTCATTTTCCCGTGCGGCCTGTTGAAACCAGTGAACGGCTTCATCGGGAGCCGTAGGTAGGATGAGCTCGGCAAGCGGGGTGTAGGCAGGAATGTATCCTTGTTGTGCGGCGGAGCGCAAATGATTGACGGCTTGGGTCGTGTCGGTTGGTGTACCTTGTCCGAAACGGTATTGAAGGCCGAGCTGCCATTGTGCCGCCGCCAAGCCTTGTGCTGCAGCTTCGCGGTAGAGCAGGTGTGCCGTTTCAAAATCCGGCGGCGTGCCGTGCCGGCAGTATTGGGCAAGCAGATATTGTCCGTGGGGGTTGTTGTTTTTTGCAGTCATTTTTGCCCATTTCAGGGCTTCCCCAAAATGTCGGGACGCATACAGCAGGTACATCAGGCGGACTTGTGCTTCAGGCAGCCCTTCCTCTGCTAACGGTCTGTAAAGCGGTTTCAGGGTTTCAAGGGGTGCACCTTCCAATTCTTGGATATATGCCAAATTGTAACGTGCATAGGGATGCCCCTGTTCGGCGGCGATGCGGAGCATTTCTATACCCTGTTTGTAGTCTTGGTACGGGCTGTTTGTATCAAGCAGGTGTTTTGCCAACTCGAATGCGGCGGCCGTATGACCTGCCGATGCTGCCTCTGTAAGCAGGCGGCGGACTTCGCTAAAGTCAAATTGTTCTTGAGACAGGCATTCTAAGGCTTGATGATAGAGTAAGTCAGGATTGTTCATGTCAGATGGTTTTCCGCTGTGCCGAATCATTATTATTTGTTATCAAGTTAGGTTCAAGGTGGTAACCTGGTTTTACTATATCATATTTTTACAGACGGATTTTGTCTTTGACAGCATGCTAATGCAGATGCTCGTAAATGGTTTCCGCCAAGGCTTTGCTGATGCCTTCGACTTGTTCCAAGTCCTCACGGCTGGCCGCAATCACGCCGCGCAGCCCGCCGAAGCGGGTGAGCAGGGCTTGGCGGCGTTTGCTGCCTACGCCGGGGATGTCGCTGAGGGAAGAGGTAACGCGGGCTTTGTCGCGTTTTTTGCGGTGGCCGGTGATGGCGAAACGGTGCGATTCGTCGCGCACGGTTTGCAGGAGGTGCAGGGCGGGGCTGTTGGGCGGCAGGCGGAAGGTTTCGCCGGTGAACGGGAGGATGAGTTCTTCCATGCCGGCTTTGCGTTCGGGGCCTTTGGCGATGCCGACCAAGGGGATGTGCAGCCCGAGTTCTTCCCATACGGATACGGCGATGCCGATTTGTCCTTTGCCGCCGTCAATCAATACGACATCCGGCCATTTGACGGCCTCGCCGTTGGCTTCGGCTTCCTGCATTTTGCCGTAGCGGCGGGTGAGGACTTCGCGCATGGCGGCGTAGTCGTCGCCGGGTTTGGCGGTGGTGATGTTGTAGCGGCGGTATTGCGAGGGTTGGATGTTTTGTTCGTCGTACACGACGCAGGAAGCGATGGTGGCTTCGCCTTGAGTGTGGCTGATGTCGAAGCATTCGAGGCGGTTGAGGTCGTCTGAATTCATGTTCAGGATTTTTGCCAACTCGTCGATGCGGTGTTGCTGGCTGCTTTGTTGCAGGCGGCGTTGGGCAATCGCCATTTGTGCGTTTTGTTCCGCCATTTTCAGCCAGACTTTGCGTTCGCCTATGGTTTTGGTCACGAACTGCATTTGTTTGCCGTGTTCGCCCTCTAAGGCTTCTTTCAATGCGTCGGGGACGGGGAAGTTGCTGATGATGATGTCGGGTTTGCTTTTGCCCAGATAGTGTTGGGCGACGAAGGCTTCGGCGTAGTCTTGTCCGTTTGGTTCGGGGTCGTTTTTGGTGTCGGGGAAGAAGCTTTTGTCGCCGACGTGCCGCCCGCCGCGTATGCTGACCCAGTGTACGCAGACGAGGCCGTCTGAAACGGCAAGCGCGAGCAGGTCTATGTCGTTGGGATTGTTTGGGTTTTTGCTGTCGATGAACTGATTGCTCTGCATGATGCCGAGTGCTTGGATTTGGTCGCGGTAGCGGGCGGCTTCTTCAAATTGCAGGTTGGCGGCGGCGGTCTGCATTTTGTGTTGCAGGGTGCGGGTCAGTTCGTCGGTTTTACCGTTGAGGAAGGTGGCGGCTTGACGCACACTGTCGCGGTAGTCTTCTTCGCTGATGTGTCCGACGCAGGGCGCGGTGCAGCGTTTGATTTGATACAGCAGGCAAGGGCGGTCGCGGTGTTCGAACACGCTGTCTTCGCAGGTGCGCAGCATGAAGACTTTTTGCAGGACTTGGATGCTGTCGCGCACGGCGTTGCTGTTGGGATAGGGGCCGAAGTATTGGTTCGGCTTTTTCAGCGTGCCGCGGTAATACGCCATCTGCGGATATTGATGTCCGCTGAGCATGAGGTAGGGATAGCTTTTGTCGTCGCGGAAAAGGATATTGTATTTGGGCGACAGGGCTTTGATGAAGTTGTTTTCGAGAATCAGGGCTTCGGCTTCGGAACGGGTGATGGTGGTTTCGATGTGGTGAACCTGTTTCACCATCAATGCGATGCGCGGGGAATGGTCGTTTTTCTGGAAATAACCGGACACGCGCCGCTTGAGGTTGACGGCTTTGCCGACGTATAAAACGTTGCCGCCTTCGTCAAAAAAACGGTATACGCCGGGCAGGTTGGGCAGGTTTTTGAGGAATAGGGGGATGTCGAAGTCCGTGGTCATGGGGCGGGTGGTAGTATAGGGGCTGGAAAGTCGGAATTATAGGGGAAACTATATTTCAGGAATATAACAAAAGGTCGTCTGAAAACAGGTTTTCTCAAATAGAAACCCGTTTTCAGACGACCTTTACCGATATGATTGTTAACGGCGGAATTTGCCTTGATCGAAATCATCAAATGCTTCGTAAGCGGCGCGGCATTGGATGCGTTGTTCTTTATAGGGTAGCTGACGGAAAGCTTTGCGGGCTTTTCGGTTTTCTTTCAATTCGGCACGGTCGCCTTTGTATTTGTACCATGCAGCGCGGCGGTCGAGGTACTTTTTGCAGGCGGGATACAGTTTGCCATGTTCGGCTTGAGTTCGCGGATGGTGGCGTTTATGGGTGTCTGCATCGGCAGTTTGGGCGGAAAAACCCATTATCAGTGCAATGGACAAAGTAGAAAGCAAGCCTTTTTTGATTAACATGATGACCTCCTGTTTGTAGGATTGAATGAGTACTTTGCAAAATTGAAATCTATAAAACAGGTGCTCAGAGGTTTACGGCTCACTCTCACTTCGCGTTACCAAATACCAGCTTATCGGTTTTGAACGTATAGTAATCAATCCAATCCTGCAGATATTCATACGGGTAAGACAAGTCATACTGTTTCATAAAATCGAAGATGTCTTGGTATTCGTCTGCCGGTAGCGGATCGTAAATAATCAAATCCCTCGGTGCGATTTCGTGGTCTATGCCTAAATCGAAACCGTGCATGGATGCGATTTTGGCGTAGGTAACGATTTGCGGCTGCAGGTAGAAATCGAAATAGGACAATGTTTCTTTGGCAGCCATACGCGCGGTTTTTTTATCGAAAAGCGGCTCTAAGGCGGCCTTCATCGCCTCTGCATCCTGTTCGGCGAAAGCGAGGAAGAAGCGGTAATCGTACAACCGCTTTTGCAGCCATTTGTTAGGTGCGGGGTGCGCCAAGACTTTCTCGCTACGTTGTTTCAGCCGCTCAAGTTGCTTACCTTCCACCATCAGCAGAGTATTGTAAATCATATGCCGGTTGAGGTCGTAGCGGTTTACGAAGGCTTCTGTATCGTTGGCGATGTTGTCGATATTGCGCACCAGAAACTCACGCAGCTGCGGGCTGTCGCTCATCAGCATCAGAAACATCGGATTTTGAATATTGAGCATGTCACAGGGAAAGAAGAAGGGTGTAGGGTCAGACCATCCCATACTTGCCAGTATTTCAAGTTTACTATAAGCATAAGCATACTGTTTGAACTTTTTAAGGTTGTGTTCAAACAGATAAGCATATGAGCATGCCGCATAAACATCTATAGAAATGACACAGATCGCTCCAATTGGAGATCCCTTTCTTTCATTAATATACTCTATGCTATCAGCACTTTTCTCTCTATTAAATCTTTGAGTGGTTCCTATAATCACATCTGTAATATGTCCATACCATTTTTGTGTGGTCATCATATTATGTCCCAATTGTTATCTCCTTATAGTAGTTTTAGAAGGAACTTTTTATAGGCCAGTCTCGCTTCACCGAGAACTATACCCTGTAAAGTAAACAGGCATTAGACAGCGGTCTGTGAATAAAATAATTTGTTTTACCAGTCGATTCTATTCGCCTGATTAAGAGAAGGGAGCTATACGGTAGGAAGGGCTGAGAAAATCGCAGATAAAAAAAACCATCTATACTAAGGGGAAAAGTATAGATGGCCAAACACATTACGGGGAAAACGTCTTACTCACTTACTCACTTCTCTCGAAGCAAGTGTTACTCAGACACGCGAATTATATAATAGTTCACGAATGATGGCGTTAAGTTTGGTTAATGACATCTTAACAATCATATCATCATGTTTTTAAACAAATAAAAAAATCATAATGGTTAAAATTTTTTTGAAAAAACTTCAAAATTTTCAAACTGTGATGAATTTCCACTCCCCTGAGGCTAAATTTTCTACCGTTCGTCCGTTAAATTCGTCCCGATGGAGGTGTTCGACGCGGTTGCCGGCGGCGGCGACCATGCGTTTGACCTGATGATATTTGCCTTCGGTAATGGTCATCAGCAGGGTGGTCGGATTTTCCAAAACGGCTTCGGCTGAGCGGACGGTTTCGTTGTCGTCGTGCAGCAGGACGCCGTTTTTCAGCGTTTCACACAGGCTGTCATCGGTAGGATGCTTCAGGGTAACGCGGTAGATTTTGGGTACTTTGTGTTTCGGCGAGGTAACCCGGTGGTTGAACTGCCCGTCGTTGGTAATCAGCAAAACGCCCGTCGTATCCGCATCCAGCCTGCCGACCGCCTGCATGTCGATATTGCGCATATGGTCGGGGAAAAGGCTGAAGACGCTGGGGTATTGCTGCGGTTTGTGCGAGGTTTCGTAATCGGCGGGCTTGTTGAGCAGGATATAAAAATAAGGCATGGGCACGACGACGATGTCTTCGCCGTCTATGCGCAGCGTTTGGACTTCGGCGGGATCGATGTCGGCTTTGGCGTCGTTGTAGACCGTATCGTTGATTTCGACACAGTTGTTTTGAATCAGCCACTGGCATTGTTTGCGGCTGCCTATGCCTTGGGATTGGAGGTATTTGATCAGTTGCATGGGAATGGCGGGAACGGGTTTCAGACGACCTAATTGTATATCAGGACTTTGCTTCCAAACGATAGAGAAATGTGGTTTCCCGATTGCGGGCGAAGGCGAGCGGGTCGGATTCGTCGGCGGCTTTGCGGTGGCGCGGTTTGGTTTTCAGAATATCGACCACTTCTAAAGAGGTCGTCTGAAAACATTGTTCCAAAAAATCGCGGTCGCGCAGGTGCAGATGTTCCGCCAAGTCAGAAATGATCAACCACGCTTCGCCTTGCGGATTTAAATGCTGCCGCACGCCGTTTAAGAAGGCGGTCAGCATGGCGTTGTCGGGATCGTAGAGGGCGGTTTCGACGGCGGAAGTCGGTTTGGCGGGCAGCCACGGCGGGTTGCAGACGATCAGGTCGGCGCGTCCTTCGGGAAACAAATCGACGGCTTGGACGGCAACTTGTTTGTCCAGCCCCAAGCGGGCGAGGTTGGCGGTTGCGCAGGCGATGGCTTTGGGGTTGGTGTCGGTGGCGGTGATGTCGGGAATGCCGCGTTTGGCGAGGATGGCGGCGATAACGCCGGAACCAGTGCCGATGTCGAACGCCGTCTGAATATGGGGATTCAACGGCGCTTGGGCGATTAAGTCCAAATATTCGCCGCGCAGGGGCGAGAACACGCCGAAAGGAACGTGGATTTTGCCGCCAAGCTGCGGAATTTCTATGCCTTTTTTGTGCCATTCGTGTGCGCCGATGAAACCCAAAAGCTGGTTGAGCGGCAGTAAAAACGGTGCGTCGTTCGGCTCGGTATATACATCAGCAAGGGCGGTGCGGACATCGGGTGCGCGCGGGTTGCTTAACTGAAAACCCGCGCCGATTTCGACGGCAAGCATGTTCAACACGCGGCTTTGCTGCGCCTGTTTCATGCGGTGGGTGTGGAAGGTCGTCTGAATATCGGCAGGCGCGTTTTTTGTTTTTTCAGACGACCTGCGGACGCGCTTTTTCATCGCTGCCAATACTTGCTTGGCGTTGTGGAAATCGCCCGTCCAAACGGTTGCCGTTTGGGCGTGGGCGTTTTTCAGAATATCGGCGGCATTGCTTTCATGCACATAAACCGCCTGCTTGGGCGGCTTCTGCGTGCTTTCGTTGCGCCATTCGGCAGCGGCGCGGTCGGTGGGGATAATGGGGAACATGGCGGGAAGGAGGAAGGGAAACCGGCGGCAAGTTTACTATATTTCGGGAAGTATGTATTGAAAGCGGAATAGGGTTGTAATAAAGGCCGTCTGAAATTTGAAATGTGGTTTCAGACGACCTATTCTCAATTGCATAAAATACTTTCTTTCCGTCTGCAAACGGAGTACATTTACCCCCATTGTTAACAATTTTACGGAACACACATCATGGAGAAATTTCCCAAATCGTCCAAGCTGGACCATGTTTGCTACGACATCCGCGGCCCGGTACACAAAAAAGCCCTGCAACTCGAAGAAGAAGGCCATAAAATCCTCAAGCTCAATATCGGCAACCCTGCGCCGTTCGGCTTTGAAGCGCCCGATGAAATTTTGGTGGACGTCATCCGCAACCTGCCGACCGCGCAGGGCTATTGCGATTCCAAAGGGCTGTATTCCGCCCGCAAGGCCATCGTTCATTACTATCAAACCAAAGGTCTGCGCGACATTTCGGTCAACGACGTTTACATCGGTAATGGCGTGTCCGAGCTGATTACCATGTCCATGCAGGCGCTTTTGAACGACGGCGACGAAATCCTGATTCCCGCGCCCGATTATCCGCTATGGACGGCTGCCGCCACTTTGGCGGGCGGTACGGTGCGCCATTATTTGTGCGACGAAGAAAACGACTGGTTTCCCAACCTTGCCGATATGGAAGCCAAAATCACGCCCAAAACCAAAGCCATCGTCGTCATCAACCCCAACAACCCCACCGGCGCGGTGTACAGCAAAGAAATCCTGCTCGAAATCGCCGAGTTGGCGCGCAAACACGGTTTGATCATCTTCGCCGACGAAATCTACGACAAAATCCTCTACGACGGCGCGGTACACCACCACATCGCCGCACTCGCGCCCGATCTGCTGACCATCACCTTCAACGGTCTCTCCAAAGCCTACCGCGTTGCCGGATTCCGCCAAGGCTGGATGGTACTCAACGGCCCGAAAGAACATGCCAAAGGCTATATCGAAGGCCTCGATATGCTCGCCTCCATGCGCCTATGCGCCAACACGCCCATGCAACACGCCATCCAAACCGCTTTGGGCGGCTATCAAAGCATCAACGAATTCATCCTGCCCGGCGGCCGCCTGCTGGAGCAGCGCAATAAAGCGTGGGAACTTGTCAACCAAATTCCCGGCATATCCTGCGTCAAGCCGATGGGGGCGCTTTATATGTTCCCGAAAATCGACACCGAAATGTACGGTATCCATGACGACATGAAATTCATCTACGACCTGCTCGTGCGCGAAAAAGTCTTGTTTGTCCAAGGAACAGGGTTCAACTGGATACGTCCCGACCATTTCCGCATCGTTACCCTGCCGTACACCCACCAAATCGAAGAAGCCATGGGCAAACTTGAGCGCTTCTTGCAGACTTATCGGCAATAATCGAATAAGGCGAAAGGTCGTCTGAAAGCATGATTTGCGTGTTCAGACGACCTTTGTTATGCCCGTTCTGCTTGGCAAAACAGCCTGATATGCGTATAATTAACATTTCCCATCTGGGGGCGATCTTGGTTTCGACGGGGGTTGCAAAGCAGATGCGGGCATACCGGGGTCTCAGATTTCCCGTTAAACACTGAATTTAAATAGTCGCAAACGACGAAACTTACGCACTGGCCGCTTAAGGCCTGCCGTTGCAGCAGTTGGTCAATGGGCTGTGTAGCGCAAGCTACCGCAACGTCATTCTACATTGACTGGTTTTCCGCCGGGTTACTTGGCGGGAAATAAGATTTAAGGTAACTGGTTCCTAGAAGGCCTGTCGGTCGGCATGATAGGAACGAGATTTTAAATAGACACGACTAAGTATGTAGAACGCTCTGTAGAGGACTTCCGGACGGGGGTTCGATTCCCCCCGCCTCCACCAAGATATCCGATAAGTATCCTATACTTATCTTCATTTCTGTGTTTTTTGGCACACTATTGGCACATTTCCCATCAAAAAGCTGCTCGATTTTAGACTTTTCACGCTGCTTGTCGGCCAAGTCAATCCAGCGGGAATAGTTTTCAAGTAGCATCTTCATGGTGCTGTGTCCCATCTGCCGGGCTACCCACATGGGGTTGGCTCCGGCCATGAGGTTGAGTGTGGCAAATGTATGGCGGGTGTTGTAGGGTTTCCTGTACCTTACCCCCGCTATTTTTATGGCGTGCTGCCACGGTCTCCAAGGTACTTTGTCGTTCTCAAACGGGCTGCCGGTTTTTGGATTGATGAAAACGTATCCGCTTGCTAGTCCTCCTGTTATTTGCCATTGCCTGCGTAAGGCTTCCAAGGCGCGGCTATTGAGTTCGATGTCTCGGTAGCTGTGGGTTTTAGTACTTTTCAGCTTGCCAGCCACGGATGCTTTGTTTACGCGCACGCACTGCCTCTGGAAGTCGATGTCCTGCCAAGTGAGGGCGATGAGCTCGCTGGTACGCATACCGCTGAAAAAGGCCAGTTCGAAGTAATTGTGAAACACAGGTTTGTTTTTTAGGCAGTCTAGGATGGATTCGGCCTCTTCGAGTGTGAACGGGTCGGGCGGCTCTTTCTGCACTTTGGCGTTGGCTAGATGCTGGGCGGGGTTGTCTTTTATCCTACCGTCGCGGAGCGCAAGAACAAACGGCTGCCGAATAACGGTGGCGACGTTATTGCGAGTTTTTGCGCTACAGTCTAAGGTAGCCAGCAGCCCGGCTAGGGTACTGTACTGGATACGGTCTATCGGCATGTCGCCAATTTTAGGCAGGACGTGGCTGTTGAACATACCGCGATAGCGGGATAGTGTGGAGTGGGATAGCTGGTTAACGGTGGCTAGCCAGGCTTCGGCCATCTCACGGAAGGAGGGGCTGCGCTCCGTTTCTTCAGCCCGTTTGGAATCGGGGAAGAATTCGGCGTAGTCGAATACGCCGATGGCGATTCGGGTACATACTTCTTCCCGGAGTTTAGTAGCGTGCCGGATGTTAGCGGTGGTGGGCTTGAGCGGCAGGCTTTCCCAACATCGTTTACCCCGATACATGAACCATATTTTGATACTGCGATCGCGGATAACTACACCGGTTGGTATTCGTTTCGTTGCCATTTTTCTACCTCTTTTACGTTGATTAAGATGTGGCGGTCGGGCGCACGGTAGTAGTGGAGTCCCTCTACCCAAACACCGGTGCTGATTTTGTCCCTTAAAGCCTTTTCTGTATAGCCTGACAATTCGGCGTAACGTTTCAACTGGATTTGGTTCAGCATATTCAATCCTCCATATGAGTAATTAGGACTTGCAGTAAGTGGTCGTAGTGCCGTAGCCAACCATGTGGCGGACATCAGGTAACCTGAGTCGTCTTTCTGTTTGCATTTTTTCTCCAAATTTAAAGTTCGCCTTTAAGCGGCTTAGTCAATCCATTGCCCACGGCAGATTGTGTTCCACACAGCGTCGTGGCGGGTGATTTACCGTTGGGATAAGCAACAGTGTCAGGTGCGCATCCATTGCCTATGTCGGTACCTGCTATATTAGCAGCAAAAAGCCCTAAAATTTTTTCAGCCCATTCTCAAAGAAGGATGAATATTGGCAGACCATATGGCGGTTTGAAACGTAGAAAAGCCCTTGTTCACTGAGTGAATAACAGGTTACTTTGGATTGGCGTAGCTGGTTATCACTATAAAAAGTACGATGGTCACAAGTGTATTCATGTAATGGAACTAGGTTCTGTTAATGCTGAGTGCCGCATGGTTTTTAATATAAAGTAGAAATAATATTAAATATCAATGGATTGATATTTTTGAAATGGTTTCTACCTGAGTCCTTGGCAAAACTCACTAACCGGAGAACTTGGTCAGGCACACTTCCCCATCTGTTGAGCCTAATCAAGCACCGATTGAGCGGACAAGGTTCCGATATCCTGTGCGCCGATGTAGGTATCGCTAGCGTTATCCGGACCTGGTTTATCGGCGGCTGACAAAATCAGATCAGCGTATTAGTGCAAATGGAATCCGTACAGCAGTCACTACCGGCAACTACTGTGATGCATGCCGGGTTAAAGGCACTTTAAGGCTTGCTCACAGCATATCCGCACCGATGCAGAAAGTCATACCGACGGGCAATGGGCAGATTGCCGAGACCAAGTCCGCAATCAAAAGGGGGATTGAGGCAGACAGTTTTGCTTGGCTGAAAGATGATTGCAAGAACCTGGTTCTTTCACTCAGTGAAAAGTGAAACCTAATAAAGCAGTGATGATGTATACCGACGACCGGCATCTATCTCCCCTAATGTCCGGAGGAATACCTAGGTTCGTGGTCAATCGTTTCATTGTTGATACTGTTTTCGTTACCCGCAGTATTCGTTTTGATTCAATGATATAGAGATCTTTGCAAAATTCCTTCCTCCCCCGACAGCCGAAACCCCAAACACAGGTTTTCGGCTGTTTTCGTTTCAAATATCCACTGATTCTACCCAAATGCCCCCTTAATCCTCCCCGGATACCCCATAATCAGGCATCCGGGCCGCCTTTTAGG
>ERZ772909.1192-NODE-1192-length-14667-cov-4.184917_pt1 | contig 14667 bp, 9 predicted proteins | sample MGYA00511137_ERZ772909 | MGnify/ENA primary metagenome ERZ772909 (study PRJEB29015, sample SAMEA2738095) | human oral metagenome | biome: human oral; feature: human-associated habitat; material: saliva | place: China | collected 2270 ... | reverse complement strand
TGCTTCTCAGCAATTGTAGCCAGACGGAAGGAGAGATCCAGCGGGAGCTGGAGTGAGTAGGTCTGGATGGTAGAAAGCTTCTTCTGATTCAGGCCATCATCAAGGATTGTTCCCTGCTTCTCACCACGACCTACTACGTAGAGCCCTGGAGTGAAGGAGAAGATCGTGTTGTCGAAAGGCATCACGAGACTCCCCCCAGCACGGAAGCTAGTGAGATACTTACCCGTGTCACCATTGTGGTGGACACCGAGGGCTGAGATACGCGAGATCGCAAGACCTGCTTCAGCACGATAGTGGAGCTGACCCAGCTCCTGGGCGGAGAGAGCCGTACCGGCAGCGAGGGCGAGGCCTGTGCCGAGGAGGAGATTCTTAAAGAGTTTCATTGTTGTCTGTATTTATAGTTGGGATATTCTATAGACTATTAGTAGAGGAAGCCGAAGAGCCAGACGGGGATCGTCTTCTCTCGGGAGAGGTCACCATACTCAAGCACATAGTAGCGGTCACTGCGATAGCGACCAGCAAGCTCCTCCTCGATCTGGAGGGGATAGCGCCCATCGACCTCAAAGAGGGCCAGTGAGGAGCGTGAAGAGATACGCGCCTGATGCCCCTTGCTCAGCTGATTAAAGACGAAAGTACGCAGGAGCTCTGAGCGGTCGCAGGCCTCTTGCCCCAAGACGTGGTAGAGGTTGGGATTACCCAGATAGACGATGGCAGGCTTACCCATCTCGGTATCTTCTGCTCGGTAGATCGGTCGTGCGACACGTGCATCAGAGAGATAGCGCAGGTAGTTCACGATCGTACTTCTTGAGGTCTCGATCTCGAGAGCCAGCTGGGAGATATTGAGCATCTGCAGGGAAGGACGCTGCGCCAAGATATAGATCAGCTTACGGAGCTTGTGCAGGAGGCGCTGCTCGAGTTGCTTAATGAAGAGGAGGTCAACCTCAAGCGTCATATTCAGCGTCTTCAGCAGGTTCTCCGAGTACAGTCGCGGCTCCAAGTGGAAGGGATAGTAGCCATACTCAAGGTAACGATCCATCCATAGTCCCGGATTAACCGAGGAGAAGATGTCTCCTACGACCTCACTCGTATGCTCCATAATATCATGAAGCTCCAGTGTAGGGAGGGTAATCCCGTTATCCAGCTGAATGAATTCACGCAGAGAGAATCCCGCCAGATGATAGATCGAAGCGATGGATGCCAACTCAGGGTCTTCCTCCTCGAGGTTCATTACAGCAGAGGCTGTGAAGACAATATGTAGTTCGGGATACCGATGATAGCATTCCTTGAACTCCTCCATCCAGCTCGGATACTTGAAGACTTGATCAAGTAAAAGCCGACGACCGCCTTGTCTGATGAAGTCACCAACAAAGTCCACCAGGCGGATGGTAGTGAAGCTGAACTGATTGAGATTGATGTAGAGGCACTCAGGACTATCGGGTGCATAGTGACGACGGGCATAGTCAAGGAGGAAGGTTGTCTTCCCCACACCACGGGAGCCACGGATACCGATGATCCGATCCTCCCAATTGATCTCATTCATTAGAGCCCGCTGTAGCGTGGGCTTGCCTTGCCTTAGTAGCGCACTATGCGTGCGGTGCAGATAATCCACTGATCTTATTCCTTCTCTCAATATGGTTTCAGAGAGAGGCCTGTGTATACACCACTCAAGCTCTCCCCTGATGAATACATATAGTATGCGGGCAAAATTACTTTAAAATAACTAAACATCTTATTGTCTATCTTTTCTGGCAGGGGATAATACCAAACTCTCCACGCAACTTAGCCTTCCCGTAAGGATATGTAAGCATTGCTGATCTAAGGGGAAGCGGTAGCGGCGAGTGGTGTTGAGTAAGAGTCACTCAGCCATCAGTCAGCACTAGCCGTATAGATAGAGAGTAAATCTATTGGAAAGTAAAACGAGGCATACTCCTAAGGAGAGATAGGATGATAGAGATGTAGGACCTCATCATCAAAAAAACTAAGGGCATACTGAGACAACATCTACCAGCACGACACAAAATTCTTTGATGAATTCGTAAATAACTACAGATCTGCACACGAATAATTATAGGTTTCGGACTCAAATGACTGTTCGTATCGCGTACGAACAACTATTCGTTCATACACGGAATAGCTACTAGTTTGCGGGCCAACGACTATTACTTTGACACTATCCGCCTACAGCTTCAGTCCCCAGGTAGCTAAGCAGTTCTCTTTTGATAATACTCAAAAGGAAGAATATGATTAAGAAGCCATATTAAGCATTAACCACTCACACCTTGAAAGTTACCGGGAAGAGAGGGAAAGCACAATATCTAAAGCTATTTATTGTTACCTTTGACATAAAGAACAAGCCTACACCTATAAAACTTCTAATAGGCACAGCAAAACCATGCTACACACCACCACCATCATAGCCCACCGCACAGAAGGGGGAGAAGAACAATCTTTATATGATCACGTAGAAGGTGTTGCTCTTCAGATCCGCCGTAATCTGACTGAAGCTGGGCTGAAGCAACTCATCCCTATAGGTGACCTCCTCGGCAGATTGCACGATGTGGGGAAGGCTCAGCCGGCCTTCCAGAGCTACATCTGTGGAGAGACTACAGCCAAAGCTCCACATAGTGCAGCGGGAGCACTTCTAGCCACCAGTCTGATGTACGAGCTCTCTAAGGAGCTTCAGCTCAAGAAGCTACCCCGTACTTCCCAGCTCCTAGCCTATGCCATCAGCGGACATCACCGAGGACTATATGACTATGCAGAGCTACGGAATAAACTTAAGGAAATAGACTGCAAGGGTCGCTGTGAGAAGACAGCAAAAGTCCTCTCTGGTCTTAGATCAGAGGTCCAAACCTGGGTCGAAGAGCATGCTGAGTCTACAGAGAATTCTCTCAAAGAACTTGCTAAGCGAATAGGTGCGACAGAGCAAGCCCAAGCATTGATCCGTCTACTCTTCTCCTGCCTCGTGGATGCTGACTTCCTCGACACCGAAGCCTTCATGGACGAAGAGCGAAAAGGGTGTCGTCATGAGGCTACCTGCGGATATGCCCCACTCGAGACCTTGAGGGATCGGCTGACGAAGCACATGGAGGGCTTCTCAACGGAGGGTAAGATCAACCAGGCTCGTAGACTCTTCCTCAACCAATGCCGAGAACACGGACGTACCTGTCCGAAAGGCTATTATTCGCTCTTCCTCCCCACAGGTGGCGGGAAGACGCTCTCCTCAATGGCTTGGGCACTGGAGACAGCTCTGAATCACAAAGCTCAGCGCATCATCTACGTCATCCCCTATACCTCGATCATCACCCAGACCGCGGGGATCTTCCGGGAGATCTTCGGGGAGGAGAATGTGCTGGAGCATCATTCCGATATCACCTTCTCTGGGGGTGAAGCCTCCCAAGAGGCAGAGCGCTACGAGCGCACCCGCCTACTAGCAGAGAACTGGGACGCTCCTATCATCGTGACGACGAACGTACAGTTCTTCGAGAGCCTCTTCTCTCACAAGGTATCCCGAAGCAGAAAGGTGCACAGCATAGCGAACTCCGTTGTGGTCTTCGACGAGGTACAGATGTTCCCGACCGAATTCCTCCATCCCATGCTTCGCCTCCTTGAGGATCTAAGGCGGATCTACGGCACGCAGCTCCTCTTCTGCTCGGCTACACTCCCTCCCTTCGACAAGGATCATACTAGCTCCTTCAAGAAAGTAAATGACTTCCACCAGCTCAGCGATGCTATTCAGCCGATCGTCCCCGAAGATCCCGAGCTCTTCAAGGTATTCGACCGAGTCATCTACCACCTTGAGGAGAAGGAGTACACGACGAAGGAGCTGGCCGAAGAGCTATCTCAGCACGACTCTGCCCTCTGTATTGTCAATTCCCGCCGAGATGCCTCACAGCTCTACCATGCACTGCTTGAGGAGGGGAAGGGGGCACAGGATGTCATCCATCTATCTCGCAATATGTGCTCAGCTCATCTAAAGGAGCGCATCGCAGAGGTGCGTCAGCGTCTGAAGGCGAAGATCCCCACGATCGTCATCAGCACCCAGCTGATAGAGGCGGGGGTGGATATAGACCTACCCATCGTCTACCGTGCCATGAGTGGCCTTGACTCGATCGTCCAAGCAGGCGGGCGCTGCAATAGAGAAGGAAAGCGACCAGCTCCTGGTGAAGTCTATGTCTTCTTCCTAAGTGACGGCGGTAAAGCGTTGGGTGCTATAGCCCGAGGGCAGAATGCAACTCGCTTCCTCCTGGACAACGACAAGGAGCATACCCGATCCAGCATGCCTCTGGAGCTCATCGAAGCGTACTACGACCGCTACTACGCCTCGATTGAGAGCTTTGACACCAAGGATATCGTAGAGAGCCTCTATGATGAGGAAGAGGCTAAGCGCTGGCAATTTGACTTCGAGAAAGCCTCTATAAAGTTCAAGCTCATTGAGGAGGTAAATTGTGATCTCTTCGTCCCCTACGGCAGGGGCAAGGAGCTCCTAGAAGGACTTGAGAAGCATACCCTCTACCTCAACCACAGAACCCTGAGGGAGCTCCAGCAGTACCATGTATCAGTCCATAATAAGAAATATGAGGAGCTCGAGAAGGCTCGACTTCTCTCCAAGATTATTGTCGATAGGGAGACGGGGAAGAGCATCCTAGTTCTAGTGCCCCAAGGCTATGATGAGGCTCTCGGTGTCTGCACGACAAATCCCCTCCTCGACGAGCCTCTCTTCGGCTAAACGAACAAGCAACAAATACAATCAGCAACTATGGATAAGACAAACCCTAAACTCTATTGCTTAGAGATACGTGGTGACTTTGCCTGCTTCACACGACCCGAACTCAAGGTCGAGCGTGTCAGCTACGATGTCATCACTCCCTCGGCAGCACGCAACATCTTCCAGTGCATCTTCTGGAAGCCAGCCATCCAATGGCACGTCCGTAGGATCGAGGTACTCAAGCCCATCCGACGCACCTCCATCCGCCGCAATGAGGTGGGATCCACGATGAGCCCCAAGGCTACAAAGCCCCTCTTCATCGAAGAGAATCGTCAGCAGCGCACATCCTATATCCTCCAAGATGTAGCCTACCGCATCTATGCTGAGATGGAGTTCATCCCCTTGGAGAAGCGTACTAAGAAACAGCAAGAGGAGTGTAAGGATCCTAAGGCGGAGACACCCGAGAAGTATGATGCGATCTTCTTAGAGCGGGCTACTAAGGGACAGTGCTTCACACAGCCCTATCTAGGTTGTCGTGAGTTCACCTGCTCCTTTGAGTACATTCCACGAGGTCAGGAGCAAGACTTACCCATCGACGAATCTCGAGATCTCGGGATCATGCTCTTCGACATGGACTTCGAGAAGAATCTCCAGTGTCCTCCTCCCCTCTTCTTCCATGCCCAGATGGAGCATGGTGTGATCGAAGTTCCCCACAAATCAAGTAAGGAGATACTCAGATGATACTCAAAGCACTCTACGACTACTACCAAGCGATGGCGGAGCTGGGGAAGGTAGCTCCCTCTGGTATGGAATGGAAAGCTATTCCCTTCATCATCGTCATTGATGAGGATGGTACATTCAGACGGGTGATTGATACCCGAGATAAAGAGAATAAGCAAGGCCGTGAGTACCTCGTAGCCAAACCTAAAGGACGCTCAGGATCCAAGAGCTATGCAATCTCCCAAATCCTCTGGGATCACTCTGGCTATGTGCTGGGGATCCCCACAGATGATAGTGAAGAGAAGCAGGTCATGGCTCCCAAACAGCACGAAGCCTTCAAGCAAGAGCTAGCTAAGCTCCGAGAGCTCTTCCCAGAGAACAAAGGCTTCAAGGCTATAGAACTCTTCTACGAGAAGTATGAAGAGAAAAAGGAGGAAGAGCCTTCAGATCTATTTGCAGAGGAGGTAAAAGACCTTTCGAACATCATCCCTGAAGACATCTTGCTGGAGATCAAGAAAAAGGTCGGGGCAAATATCTCATTCCAACTAAGTACAGAGAGTAATCCTAATAAGCTGATCTCCTCCCATGAAGATATTCAGTCGTACCAAGCAGGGGGCTCTAAGGAGGAAGGAGAAGACAAGGGACGATGCTTAGTCACAGGAGAGCTGGGCACCATCGCTAGACTACATGGTGGGATCAGTCTCTTCGGTGCTCAAGCCAATGCCACGCTCATCAGCTTCCAAAAACTCTCGGGCTATGATTCCTATGGCAAGGAGCAGGGGCTCAATGCCCCAATCTCTCAGCCGGCATCCGATGCCATCATCTCGGGGCTCAACATGCTCCTTGAGAAGGATAAGAACACAAACTACCGCATAGGAGAGACTACATTCGTATTCTGGAACACCCTGCAGGACGATGAACTGCTCAAGAACTATCAGGAAGCCACCTTCACTGGTCTCCCTTCCGATAGCGACTTTGATGAGGAAGAGGAAACCACTTCGACATCCAAGAAGAAAGTAGCCAAGAAGAAGAACCCCGAGCAAGAGACGAAGGTGGTGATCCAGGCTCTTCGGTCAGCACTGGGAGGTAAGAATGCAAATATCGATCGGGATCACTCCGATCGCTTCTACATCTTAGCACTTGCGCCAAACGCCAAGCGTGTCAGTGTCAAGCTCTGGATGGAGGGCACAGTCAGCGAGATCGTCGGTAATACACTCGCACACCTCGATGATATGAATATCGTCCGCTTCGATGGGCTCCTAGACGAAGATACTCCTCCTCTTCGCCCCGTCTACCGGATCATGAAGGCTATCTACACAGCGACAGATAGCACTAAGTGGCCGAGACAGGTAGTGCAAGAGCTACTTGAGAGCATCATCAAGGGACTCCCCTATCCTCCAGCTCTCCAGATGGCATGCCTCGAGCGGATCCATCATGACCATACCAGCAAGTATCCCGTCACGGAGCTCCGAGCAGCCCTACTCAAGGCATACATCAACCGCAAGCACAGAAAGAATCCTCAAATAAAACAGCTAACTATGGCACTAGACAAGTCCAACTCCAACCCAGCCTACTTAGCCGGGCGACTCTTTGCGCTTCTGGAGCGCATCCAAGAGACAGCTATACCTAAAGTCAAGGCGAACATCACCGATCGCTACTTCCGTACAGCCTCAGCGACACCAGGGATTATCTTCGGTCGTCTCCTCCAGCTCTCAGCCTTCCACCTATCGAAGATTAAGAAGGAGCACGGAGGTCTCGGCTTCTACTTTGACCGGCAGATACAAGAGGTACTAGAGCTCCTCCCTGGAGGACAGGCGACGTTCGATAAGTTCTTCACCCCTGACCAGCAGAGCATCTTCGCCGTGGGCTACTATCATCAGAAGGCCTACCGTGATCAGAAGGCAGAGAGTGCAGCAATCGAAGAAGAACAAGAAACAGAAAATTAACCCAACTAAATATCCATACAATCATGAGTAAGCAACCTATCCAAAACAGGTACGACTTCATCTATCTCTTCGACGTACAGGACGGTAACCCCAATGGGGATCCCGATGCAGGGAACCTCCCACGCATCGACTTCGAGACGGGACAAGGTCTCGTCACCGATGTCTGCCTCAAGCGCAAGGTTCGTAACTATGTACAGACCAAGGTAGGCAGTGATCCTCTCAGCCAGATCTTCGTCAAGGAGGCTGCAGTCCTCAACAGCGAGATTGACAAAGCTTATGAGGCTCTTGACCTCAAACCCAAAGAGAAAGGGAAGGAAGCCGATAATAAGGACAAGGCACGTCAGTATATGTGCGAGCACTACTACGACATCCGCACTTTCGGAGCTGTGATGACTACGGGGAAGAACGCAGGCCAAGTGCGTGGTGCAGTTCAGCTAACTTTTGCCCGATCCATTGATCCGATTGTCGCCTCCGAGCATACGGTCACCCGCATGGCCGTCACCGACGAGAAGGACAAGGATAAGGAGCGCACCATGGGTCGCAAAGCTACCGTACCCTACGGGCTCTACCGTGCTCACGGCTTCATCTCTGCAGCGCTGGCTCGTGAAACTACATTCAGTGAAGACGACCTAGACCTGCTGTGGGAGGCGCTGAAGAACATGTTTGACCTCGACCGCTCTGCCGCCCGTGGGCTCATGGCTGCCCGTCGACTCATCGTCTTCAAGCACAAAGATGACCTAGGCAATGCTCCTGCCCACAAGCTCTTCGAGCTGGTGAAGGTAGAGGCTAAGGATCCCAGCCGTCCTGCCCGCTCCTTCAGCGACTACGAGATCACTGTCGATGAGAGCAAGCTCCCCGAGGGAGTTGAGCTCCTCGACCTCATCTAGCGCCCCATGTACACCGAGGACGAGATGCTCCCCCTCTCAGGCATCCAGCACTATGCCTTCTGCCCGAGACAGTGGTACCTCATCCATGTGGAGCAACTCTGGGAGGAAAATCATCTGACGGCCGAAGGTCACCTACTTCATGAGAAGGTGCATCAGCCCGAGGAGAGTAGTCGGCGAGGCGATGTCATCACCCTTCGCTCCGTCCCCTTAGCCTCCCCCTCACTTGGCCTCTATGGATACTCCGATGCTGTGGAGCTACACCCAGCATCGGAGTCCCGAGGGGCGCACTTCCATCACCCCAAGTACCCGGGAGACTGGGAGGCGATACCGATTGAGTATAAGCGAGGACGACCCAAGCGAACGAATGCTGACAAGCTACAACTCTGCGCCGAAGCTATCTGCCTCGAGGAAGCCTATGGCATACACATCCCCCGAGGATACCTCTTCTATGGCAAGACGAAGCATCGGGAGGAAGTTGCCTTCGACACTGAGCTTCGCTCCGAGACTCTACAGATGGCAGGCGAAATGCACCGCTTATACAAAGACGGGGCAAGCATCCCTCCACGCTACGCTGCATGCTGTCGCTCCTGCTCCCTACTAGATCTCTGTATGCCTCAGATGAATCAAGGAGAGCGAGCTTCGGATTACCTCAGTCGCTATCACCTCCTTGACTAGCCCCTAGATTAAGGGCATCATGAGCACACATCACGAAGCGCCCATCAGCCACTAGAGGGCATAACTTCAGCCAAGCGAAGGAGCACACCTCCAGCTCTTCTCCCCTTAAATCATCCCCCTCTCTAGGCACCCATACATGGGTCCCTCCTCCGACCCATGAATGGGGTCCTCGACCGACCCATGCATGGGTCACTTCAGGGAGGCATGCATGGGGTAGTTGGAGGGTAGCCTATTCTCCTTAGGAGTATCAAATCAATTCCCCAGCCCTTGCTAAGCGATGAGACACCTTCTAAACACCCTCTATATCCTTACCCCCAACGCCTATCTGGTCAAGGATGGAGAGAATATCGTCGTCCGCATCGACGACGAAGAGACGCTACGTGTACCGATTCACAACCTCGAGAGCATCCTCTGCTTCTCCTACATGGGCGCTTCACCTGGAGCCATGTCGCTCTGTGTACAGCATGGGGTAAAGCTCTCCTTCCTCTCTCCGACGGGGAAGTATATCGGTTCACTCGAAGGACCGATCAAGGGGAATGTGCTCCTAAGACGGGAGCAATATCGTCTGGCTGATGACGACGTGCTCTCGTCGCATCTGGCTTCGATCTTCATCGCAGGGAAGATAGCGAACCATCGGAGTGTCTTAGCCCGCTTTTGTCGGGACCACCATCCCTCACACGAGGTAGAGAGCGAGATCGAGGAGGCTCGGGCACTGCTCAGACAGCAGCAACACAAGCTATCCGAGCAGACCTCACGCCTAGGTGTCATGGGAGTGGAAGGCTATGCTGCGAATATCTACTTCGGTCTATTCCAGCACCTAATCCTCAACAAAGAGTTCACCTTCTCTGGACGAAGCAAACATCCCCCCAAAGATGAAGTGAATGCCTTACTCTCCTTCTTCTACACCCTGCTGACGCATGATGTGCGTGCGGCCCTCGAGACGGTGGGGCTGGATGCCTACGTTGGCTTCCTTCACGTGGATCGCCCAGGGAGGCCAGGCCTGGCTCTCGATCTCATGGAGGAGATGCGTGCCTACCTAGTCGATCGCTTTGTCCTATCGATCATCAACAAAAGGCAGGTCGAGCGAAGTGACTTCATCCCACAGGGAGAGAAGGGCTTTCTCCTCAAAGAGGATGCTCGCAAGCGCCTCATCGGCCTCTGGCAAAAGCGCAAGAAGGATGAAATCACCCATCCCTTCCTAAAGGAGAAGATGCCCCTAGGCCTGCTCCCGTATATCCAAGCGCTCCTCTTAGCCAGACACCTACGAGGGGACTTAGATGAGTATCCTGTATTCCTAATGATCTGAGCAAAAGATGTATATCCTCGTCACCTACGATGTCGCCACAGCGACTCCTTCGGGCGCTAAACGCCTTCGCCAAGTAGCGCGCATCTGCAAGAACTACGGTCAACGGGTCCAAGCTTCGGTCTTCGAATGTTTGGTCGATCCAGCACAGCTCGTAAACCTTCGTCATGAACTCCTCTCCGTGATCGATGATCAAGAGGATAGTCTTCGGATCTACCAGCTAGACAAGCACTATCAACGGCAGATCCACGTCTATGGCAAAGTCTCCTCCTTCGAGATCGAAGGGGAGCTCATCGTCTAGTCTCCACTACCCAAGCCTCTTCCAAAAATCCTACTGACCTCCCCCAACTCACATTCTCCGTAAGGCCCCAAGCACATCCACGCAAGCCTCCAGCGAACCCCAAGCGAACAAGCATTCCCAGCATTATTCGCAGGCACTGGTTATCAAATACATAACTAAAACCAAAACAATAAGCGTAGCCCCGACCTTCAGAGCAATATCTCCAGTCGCAGATTACACTTGTTTATCCGCCCCATAATAGGCAACTTTGCACCATACTGTCGCACCCCTCCCGGGGTGCGTGAATTGAAACTGCTTCTTCCACCCTTCGTGAAGCTTGCCAACTCGTCGCACCCCTCCCGGGGTGCGTGAATTGAAACTGCCATAATGTAAGTAGTTAAGTTGGTTATGATGGTCGCACCCCTCCCGGGGTGCGTGAATTGAAACTTTATAGAATAGGCTATAAATGCTTGTTCTCGTGGTCGCACCCCTCCCGGGGTGCGTGAATTGAAACCTATCTAAGACATTGGCTATGGCGTCCTTGATTGAGTCGCACCCCTCCCGGGGTGCGTGAATTGAAACCTATCAAGGACATTGACTATTGCGTCCTTGATTGGTCGCACCCCTCCCGGGGTGCGTGAATTGAAACTGGTATATCTGCACGTAGGCAGGATAGTAGCCATCGTCGCACCCCTCCCGGGGTGCGTGAATTGAAACCCCATCGGCAACGTGATTGGTCGTATGACGTTCACGTCGCACCCCTCCCGGGGTGCGTGAATTGAAACTTCGTGCGTATCTTCATCGGTAGCCCGCCATCCTGTCGCACCCCTCCCGGGGTGCGTGAATTGAAACCGTAAAGAAAGCTGTAAAAAAGTATAAGGAATTGGTCGCACCCCTCCCGGGGTGCGTGAATTGAAACCCTCCAACCCGCTAAGGGTGGCAGCTCCGTGGCGGTCGCACCCCTCCCGGGGTGCGTGAATTGAAACCCGAGAGATCGATATTCAGCAGGGGACTGAACGGTCGCACCCCTCCCGGGGTGCGTGAATTGAAACTACGACCGCTCCAGATCCACCCGCCACCACCTCGTCGCACCCCTCCCGGGGTGCGTGAATTGAAACTATGGATGCTCTTCGCTGCGAAAAGTCGACGCCATGTCGCACCCCTCCCGGGGTGCGTGAATTGAAACCAATCAGGCGTTTTGCGTCGTATATATCTACGACGTCGCACCCCTCCCGGGGTGCGTGAATTGAAACGGAAGTAAGAGCGACGGCAAGGCGCTCCAGCTGGTGGTCGCACCCCTCCCGGGGTGCGTGAATTGAAACCTCGATGATAGCTACACAGAGGTCGCCCAAGTGCTGTCGCACCCCTCCCGGGGTGCGTGAATTGAAACCGTCCGTTATGCGTCCGTTGTGAGGACAGCAGCGTCGCACCCCTCCCGGGGTGCGTGAATTGAAACACGATGAAAGCAAATAGACTAAGCGCGTGGGAGAGTCGCACCCCTCCCGGGGTGCGTGAATTGAAACCATCCATAGAGACAAGGCTCGTGCCTCCATTGGTAGTCGCACCCCTCCCGGGGTGCGTGAATTGAAACCTTAGCCTCGTCAATCGTTGGGTAGCGTCCCTTGAGTCGCACCCCTCCCGGGGTGCGTGAATTGAAACATTAATGGCGTAGACTATCGTCAAAGCGTTCGATCGTCGCACCCCTCCCGGGGTGCGTGAATTGAAACGAGTGCCATTTTCGGGATCGTCCGTTATACTGAGTCGCACCCCTCCCGGGGTGCGTGAATTGAAACGCAGAAACGTACTCATCACGTGGATGTAGTCTCAAAGTCGCACCCCTCCCGGGGTGCGTGAATTGAAACCGTTTGGCTCCTCGTGTGCTCGGATCAGCGTTTGTCGCACCCCTCCCGGGGTGCGTGAATTGAAACTCCTTAGTGCCTCCTCGCTTCGTCATGTCTGACCGTCGCACCCCTCCCGGGGTGCGTGAATTGAAACAATCCCCGCCGCCCGTTGCTCCTGCCCTTTGGCGTCGCACCCCTCCCGGGGTGCGTGAATTGAAACATCCGCGACAACAAAGACTACACGGGTGGACAGCTGTCGCACCCCTCCCGGGGTGCGTGAATTGAAACTGATGACAACGTCTTTGAAACGGAAGATATTAGTCGCACCCCTCCCGGGGTGCGTGAATTGAAACGCGGACTTCTGGCCAAAATAACCAAGGACGCCCCGTCGCACCCCTCCCGGGGTGCGTGAATTGAAACTCGGAGTCCGGTATCAAGCCCTCCGCCCTGCTCGGTCGCACCCCTCCCGGGGTGCGTGAATTGAAACTGTTGAACTACCGAAGCAACTTATCCTACGAGAAAGTCGCACCCCTCCCGGGGTGCGTGAATTGAAACGCCGTCTGCTTCGTCTGCTCGGCGGCGGCGAAGGCCGTCGCACCCCTCCCGGGGTGCGTGAATTGAAACTCGCCACATTCGCTCGGCGAAATTATTTTGCTCTGTCGCACCCCTCCCGGGGTGCGTGAATTGAAACGGTTACTTTGGACAGAAATCGGCTAATCAAGCCGTCGCACCCCTCCCGGGGTGCGTGAATTGAAACCCGTTTACCAGTATAACGGACGCTCACGAAAATGGGTCGCACCCCTCCCGGGGTGCGTGAATTGAAACGTTAATAATGGCGGTAATACCGCCCTCTTCATTAGTCGCACCCCTCCCGGGGTGCGTGAATTGAAACCCAAAGTGCAAAGGATATAGCGTTAACGATTTTGTGTCGCACCCCTCCCGGGGTGCGTGAATTGAAACGCCTACCTGATACGCTCACAACGCTTCGCCTACGCGTCGCACCCCTCCCGGGGTGCGTGAATTGAAACATGGCGACTATCTTCGCCATTCGCCTCGCGTTTGCGTCGCACCCCTCCCGGGGTGCGTGAATTGAAACTAACATTTCGTTTTATCGTTTAAAGTCCACATAAGTCGCACCCCTCCCGGGGTGCGTGAATTGAAACGCCTTGCTCTCTACGCCCTTGACCACCGCGTCGAGTCGCACCCCTCCCGGGGTGCGTGAATTGAAACTTATCAAGCTTCTCGATCGCGTCGCTGAAGCCCTTGTCGCACCCCTCCCGGGGTGCGTGAATTGAAACGCGACAAGGTAGATCAGCGCCTCGGTGGCGATGCCGTCGCACCCCTCCCGGGGTGCGTGAATTGAAACCATCTGCCCCCAGTGACCCGTGCCGTCGTGGTTGAGTCGCACCCCTCCCGGGGTGCGTGAATTGAAACGGTTGTGGCATAGCGATCTGCACAAGCCCCTCGTGTCGCACCCCTCCCGGGGTGCGTGAATTGAAACACCAGAAGCGAGGAGACCGAGACACCAGAGGTCAGTCGCACCCCTCCCGGGGTGCGTAAATTGAAACTGACGGTCGTGATGTTAAGATTGGCTCTAATCAGTCGCACCCCTCCCGGGGTGCGTGAATTGAAACCTGCAGATCCTCCGCGACGCCTTCCACAGCGCTATGTCGCACCCCTCCCGGGGTGCGTGAATTGAAACGTGTATGTTGACAGAGAGATTATGAACGAGCTGGGTCGCACCCCTCCCGGGGTGCGTGAATTGAAACCTGTCGAGGTAGATGCGGTAGTTCTTTCGTGGGTAGTCGCACCCCTCCCGGGGTACGTGAATTGAAACGTGCCTGTCCCCCATTTGGGTAATAATGAGGACTTTTGCACCCCTCCCGGGGTGTGTGAATTAACTCATTGACGTTATCCCTCAGGCCTTTTTCGATATGCCTCTAATCACACGTCTATGTTCCAAGGCTATAGGAGTTATTCTCTTAAAGCTTTCCCAAGATAATATCACAACAAGCTTTATTGCTCCTCAACTAAAGGATTAAGGACTAGACTTGTTGATAAGCACTTCTGCTCAACCTACCCATAGGTGAATCGGTAACCTATCATAAATAGGAGATGATAGAAAAAAGCAATAAAAGTAGGAGTAGCAACCTATATAGGTCAACGGGCGAAGCAATATTGGTTGACGAACGAAGCACTATTGGTCCACGCACCGACCACTATTGGTTTGCTCGCCGACCAATAGTGGTTGATACAGGGTCTCTGCAGAGAGCTCTGTGATATACAATTTGCCCGCACCGCTTCAAG
>ERZ772909.1189-NODE-1189-length-14685-cov-3.861107_pt1 | contig 14685 bp, 13 predicted proteins | sample MGYA00511137_ERZ772909 | MGnify/ENA primary metagenome ERZ772909 (study PRJEB29015, sample SAMEA2738095) | human oral metagenome | biome: human oral; feature: human-associated habitat; material: saliva | place: China | collected 2270 ... | reverse complement strand
AAATTGTTTTAAATCTATTTTCAACTTCTTAATTTCTATTTAAAATAACTCCCTCTTCAAAAAAAGCCTCAGAATATAAATCCTGATGGCTTTTTCATTTTTTTATTTTATTAATTACAAATACTCTACTCTATTACAAATTTTTAAATTATTAATAATTTCCTTAACTTCCTGTGTATTATCTTTATTACAAATCAATAATGCGTCTTCCGTGTCAATTATTATTATATTTTCCAATCCTATCGTTGCAATCAACTTATCTTGAGCTTGAATAATTGAATTTTTAGTCTTTATTGTTATTGTATTTCCCGAAATAACATTCCCATCTTGATTTGTTTTGTTTATTCTTTCAAGCGACAACCAACTACCAACATCGTCCCATCCAAAATTACCCGGAACAACATAAATATTCGTTGCTTTTTCCATTATTCCATAGTCAATAGATTCTGATGGCATTTTGCTAAACACTGCTTCAAGCTCTCTTTCATAATTCTCTGTTCCTACAATTTTTCCAATTTTTTCTAAACTATTATATATCTCCGGCAAATATTTTTTAAAATTGTTTAAAATTGTTGATACTTTCCAAACAAACATTCCACTATTCCATAAATATTGTCCTGAAGCTAGATACTCTTTCGCCTTTTCTAAATTAGGCTTTTCTACAAATCTTTCTACCTCATAAACATTTTTTATGTTTTCTAGTTTTTCCTTAAATTTTATATATCCATAACCTGTTTCCGGATAATTTGGTGTTATTCCAATAGTTACTAAATTTTCTCCTTTTTCAACAACTTCAATTGCCGTTTTCAAAGTCTCTATAAACAATTCTTCAAACTTAACTAAATGATCTGCTGGAAGCACTATCATTTTTGCATCCTTATTTTTCTTTGCTATGTGCATTGCAGCTAATCCAATACAAGGTGCAGTATTTTTAGCAATCGGCTCTAAAATTATATTTTCTTTAGGTAAATTTGGTATATGTTCCTGCACTAATTTTTCATAACTTTCATTTGTCACAACATATATATTTTCAATTTCTACTAATGATTTCAATCTCTCTACCGTATGTTGTATCATAGATTTTCCATCATCAGTCAATGTCAAAAACTGTTTTGGCATATTCACTCTACTTTTCGGCCAAAATCTCTCTCCTTTTCCCCCTGCCATTATTACAACTGATATCATTTTTCTTTCCTTTATTATTTTTATATTTTGTTAATTATAACATATTTTCTTATTTTTTCCCATAAAAAACTAGAATTTCTATTTTTGAAATTCTAGTTTTTCTCTATTCAATTATTGTTCTTAAAATTTCCAATTCTCCAATTAACTCAATATTTATTCCAACAGGAATTAATACTGTTTCTCCTTTTTGGATTAAAACTTCTTTTTTCTCATTATTTAATGTATATTCAATTTTTCCTTTTCCATTAAGAATTGAATAAATTATCATACTTTTTTCATTTACATCTTCAAATTTTTCATTAATTTTCATTTTATCTATTGAATAATATTTCTTCTTAATTATATTTTTTCTATTTTCATCATTATAAAAATCCGTATTTATAACTACAGCTCTTGCATCAAAATCAATTACGTCTGCTGCCTCTTTTAAATGTAATTCTCTTTTTTTCCCGTTTTCAACTCTATCAAAATCATAAATTCTATATGTTATATCTGAATTTTCTTGTATTTCTGCAAAAAGTACACTTCCTTCAAGACTTGCATGCACCATTCCCGGATTTATATCAATCAAATCACCTTTTTTTACACTTATCTCCTCAAAAAGTCCCGAAAAATCATTTTTAGCCGTTTTTTCTAAAAATTCTTCTTTCGTAATTCCTTTTTTCATTCCCATTATTAATTTTGCATCTTTACTCGCTTCCATTATAAACCAAGATTCACTTTTTCCCAATTCATTATGCTTTTTCAACGCAACCTCATCATCTGGATGAACTTGAATAGAAAGTCTATCATTTACATCTAAATATTTTATTAATAAAGGAAATCTATTTCCATACTCTTTATAAACTTTTTCTCCTACTAATTTTTCTTTATATTCATCTAAAATTTCTTGTAAAGTTTTTCCCTTCAAATTTCCATTAGCTACAATTCCCATCCCATTTGGATGTGCTGATACTTCCCAAGATTCTCCAATATTTTTATCTTTTGGTAAAGTCATATTTAAACTTTTCTCAAATTCTCTTCCACCCCATACTTTTTCAATAAAAACTTTTTCAAACTTTAACGGATACAACATTACTATCCCTCACTTTCACAATTTTATTCAAAACTTTTATTGTATAATTTACATCAGCTATATTTCAAATATCATTTTACATTATATCAAATATAAATTCAACTTTTATTTAATATCATTTTTAAAATAACTGAAAAACTTCAAATAAAATTATTCTACAATATTATTTAAAATTAATATACATTTCTGAACTATTTATTCTATAAAAAAATGATTAAATAAATTGTTTAAAATTTACTTAATCACTCTTTTGAATGGTGCCCAGACGCGGAATCGAACCACGGACACAGGGATTTTCAGTCCCTTGCTCTACCGACTGAGCTATCTGGGCATATATGGCGGAAGTGACGAGACTCGAACTCGCGACATCTTGCGTGACAGGCAAGCACTCTAACCAACTGAGCTACACCTCCATAAATGGTGGTCACAACTGGGCTCGAACCAGTGACCCCCTGCTTGTAAGGCAGGTGCTCTCCCAACTGAGCTATGCGACCACTTCAAAATTACTTAGTTAGTATACTATATTTTTTTTATTTTGTCAAATACTTTTTTTATTTATCTACATTTTTTTAAATTACAATTAAAAATATTTTATTTTCTATTAAATATTCTAATAATTTTAAATCTAAAAAAATAAAGCTCTTTGAGCTTTACTTTTTAAAAAACATCTTTATCTGATAATTTTGCATCTTTAGTTTTAAACATTTCAAGTAATTTTTCTACCGTTAATTTTTTCTTTTCTTCTCCACGAATGTCAAATATTACCTCTCCTGCATGAAGCATAATAAGTCTATTTCCATAAGTTATTGCATCTTGCATATTATGAGTTATCATCAAACTTGTAATATTACTTGTTTCAACTATATCTCTTGTTTTTTCCAATATTATTGCTGATGTTTCAGGATCTAAAGCTGCTGTATGTTCATCTAATAATAATATATCAGGACGATTTAACGTTGCCATTATTAACGATAAACATTGTCTTTGTCCTCCAGATAAAAGTCCCACTTGTGTAAATAATTGTTTCTCAAGTCCCAATCCTATGCTTGATAATAATTTTTTATACATTTCTATATTTTTTACATCTAATCCAAATGTAAAATTAAATCTTTTTCCTTTATTTTGTGCCATTGAAAGATTTTCTAAAACTGTCATTGATGGTGCAGTTCCTTGTGTTGGATCTTGGTACACTTGTGATAACCATCTCGCTCTTTTATGTCTTTCAATATTTGTTATATCTTTATTGTTGATTAAAATTTGTCCTGCATCTGGAATAATTTCTCCATTCAAAACATTCAGTAATGTTGATTTTCCTGCTCCATTACTTCCTATTATCGTAATGAAATCTCCTTCTTCTATTTGTAAATTTAATCCTTTAAATACTTGTTTTTCTGTTCCAATTTCAGAGAAGAATGTTTTATAAATATTTTTTAATTCTATCATATTAATTCCCCTCCGCTTCTTTTATCATTTTTGCTTTTTTCTTACCTTTTTTTATTTTTTTTGCCATTTCATTCCATAAAATAATAACTAAAATAACTGCTGTTATTATTTTTGCATCTGTAGGTCTTATTTCTAATGTTTTTATCATATCATCACTAAAGTTTAATGTTCTATACAAGTTTTTCGTCCAAGTATTTGACATTAAAGCTAAATTTATTATGAAATAATATGCTAATGAACCAAGTATAATTATTGATGTTTCATTTATTAATTGTGATTTTTTAATTACACCTAAACCTAGTATTATCGCAGCTAATCCTATTACTAAAGTTCCTACCCCCGACTGTAAATCTGCTACTTTTATATTTTGTGCAAATATAGCTCCAGAAAAGGCAACCAATCCATTTGATATCATTAATCCAAATATTTTTAATCTTTTCTCATTAACACCTAAACTTACAACTAACTTCTCATTATTCCCTAAAGCTCTCAATGCAAATCCAAATTTTGAAGTTAAAATATAATCTATTATCATTTTTACTATAAATGCAATTAATACTGACAACATAAGTTTAATATCTTTTGTAATTCCAACATAAATTATTAATAATATTGTAATAATTGTATAAACTGATAATGCTCTTATTACATACTTATTCTCTTTAATTTTGTAATCATAAAGACCTTTTAAAATAAGTAATATTATAAATACTATTACAAAAGGTATGAAATTTTTTTCAAAAGAAATTACTTCATAAATACTTCTTTCTGGCGATATAAATACATTGGGTGTCCCTACTATTCTGGAATTTATACTATAAAATCCTGTCATTATCAAAATTCCTGATAAAAGTCCATTTATTCCTAGGTAAACGTGTAATGCTCCTGTTAAATATCCAGCGATCATTCCTCCAATAACTGAAAGAATAAGTCCCATAACTGGATGAGTTATCCCCATAAACCCATTTTTTGAAAGTGCAAATGCTGCAAATATAAATCCTCCTAATGGGAAAGTAGCATCTACTGACATATCTGGAAAATCCAATATTTTATATGTTATATAAACTCCCATTACCATTATGGCATATATAAAACCTGTTTTAAAAGCATCAGGCAAGCTTTGTAAAAATACTAATAACTCATTCATCTTACTTTTTATCTTTTCCTTTTCTAATTAATTTTTAGTTTTTACTAATTTTGCTCCAGTTAATTCAGCTCTTTTTACATCAATTCCTAATGCTGCTGCTGTATCTTCATTAACATATAATGTCATTTTTTTAGATGTTTCAAATGGAATTTCTGATACTTTTTTACCTTTTAATATTTCAACAGCCATTTGCCCTGCTCTTTTCCCTAATTCATAATAATCAAGTCCCATTGTAAATAAAGCTCCTAATTCTACTGAAGAATTTTCACTTGTAACTACTGGTTTTTTAGCTAATAATGCTTCAGAATTTATAAGTTTAATTCCTGAAACTACTAAATTGTCTGTCGGAATATATAGTGCATCTACTTGTGCTAACAACCCTTTTGTTGCAGTAGCTAATTCTCCAAATGCTGTTACACCTTGTAACACAACTTCAAGTCCTTTTTCTTTAGCTTTTTCTTCAATATCTTTAACTTGTAATATTGAATTTTGTTCTGAAGTATTATATAAAACTCCTATTTTTTTAACTTTTGGATCTAATTTCAATAATAAATCTAACTGATCTGCAACATTGTCTAACTTATCACTTGTTCCTGTTACATTTGCATTCAAGATATTTGCACTTGCAGGATCTGTTACTGCTGAAAATAATACTGGTATATCTGTAATATTATTCGCCAAAGCTTGTGCTGATGGTGTTGCTATTCCAAATACTAAATCTTTTCTATCTGCTTTATAGTTTGATGCAATTAAATTTGCTGTTGCAATATTTGCTTCCGCATTTTTTTCATCAAATTCAGCTTTTAGTCCTGCTTCTTCAAATGCTTTTTTAAATCCGTCCTTTACTTGGTCTAAAGATGGGTGTGTTACAAACTGTGTTATACCTATTTTAAATACTTTATCTGTTGTATTGTCTGGTTGATTATTACTTTTTTCTGCTTTTTCTCCACACGCTAATATCGTTAAAAGCGTCAACATTACTAATATCAACATTTTTTTCATAAAATCATTCCTCTCTTTTATGTACTTATTTTATTATTTTATAAATTTCGCTTTAGTTTTAATATCTTCTGGTAACACAATTCCTAAAGCATTTAAAGTTTTTTCATTTACAACTATGTCATTTAACTCAACTGTTTCTATTTTTATTTCACTTGGTTTTTTACCTTTTAAAATTTCAATAGCCATTTGTCCCGCTCTTTTTCCTAATTCATAATAATCTACACCTTGTGTTATTAATGCTCCGCCTTCAACATGTGCTGCCTCTGCTCCAAAAACTATTTTTTTTGCTGCAGTAGCTTTTTCTGTAATCAAATTTATTAATGAAGCTACCAAATTATCTGTTGGTGTGTAAATCATATCTACTTCTCCAATTAGCGTTTCTGACGCTTGAGGTATTTCACTCGCTTGAGTTACCCCAGTTGCTACAACTTCCATTCCTAATTCACTCGCTGCAGTTTTTAAATCATTTACTTGCACCATTGAATTTTGCTCAGATGAATTAAAAATTACTCCTACTTTTTTTGCATTTGGATTTAATTTTTTCATCAATTCTAACTGTTGTTTTATATTTACTCTATCACTTACTCCTGTAACATTTTCTTTCAATATTCCAGCTGACTCTGGATCTGTAATTGCTGAAAATACCACTGGTATATCATTTGTTGCTTGTGCCACTGCTTGCGTTGTCGTTGTTGCAATAGCGTAAATTAAATCTGGTTTTGAACTAACTAATGTATTTGCAATCAAATTTGCTGTTGCTACTTCTCCATTTGCATTTTTTTCATCATATTCTACATCAATTCCTGCTTCTTTTAATGCATCTTTAAATCCTTGTTTTGCCTTATTCAAAGCTGGATGCTCAACAATTTGAGTGATTCCTACTTTAATTTTTTTTGTTGCTCCTTCATTTGTTTTTGTTTCTTCTGTCCCACAACTCAAAATAAACATTGTCAATATTGACAATACTCCTACTAATTTTTTCATAAATTTCCTCCTACTACACTACTTTTCTACAATACATTCAATCTCTTTGAATATTTAATGATACCATTTTTTTTACTTTTTATCAATCATTTATTTATATTTTTTCGTTATTCTAACATAAACAAAACAAATAATTAAAATCATTTTCAAGATTATTTTTTATGTTATAATATATATTATATAAAAAGGAGAATATTTATGAAAATATATAATTTTAAAGAATTAAACTCAACAAACGAATATTTAAAGGCTAATTATCATTTATATAAAGAATTTGATATTATTTCAGCTGAAACTCAAACAAATGGAAAAGCACGACGTGGAAATGTATGGTTTTCAAATGTTGGTATGGCACTTTTTACTTTTTATTTTGAAAAAAATTTATCTTTAACTTACGAAAAACAGTTAAAACTCCCTCTTTTAGCTGGACTTGCTGTGTACGAAGGGCTTAAAAATATCATAGATTTAGATTATAAATTAAAATGGACAAATGATATTTATTTAGAAGATAAAAAACTTTCTGGCATTTTAGTTGAAGAATTTGACAACAAAATTTTTATTGGAATAGGTATTAATGTAAACAACGAAGTTCCTGAAGAATTGAAAAATGTTGCTATATCTCTTAAGACATTAACAAATAAAAATTTTATTCTTTTAGAAATCATGCTTAATATTACAAAACAATTTGAAAAAATTTATAATTCTTTTATTCTTGAAAATTCTTGGCAAGAAATTTTATTAAAAATTAACAAGATCAACTACTTATACGACAAAGAAATTTCTTTAAATATTCGTGGAGAAGCAGTTAACGGTATTGCAAAAAATATTAATTCAAATGGAGAACTTGAAATAAAAATTGGAGATAAAATTAAAGCATTTTCAGAAGGTGAAGTTATGAAAGAACGTATTGTAAAACAAATTAAAGTGATAGAAGATTCAACACAAGAATTTTTAAAATTAAAAAAACTAGGTTTTGATCCAATCGCAGTTTTTTTTGTTACAAACTATACTAATCAAAATGATATTAATTTTATAAATAATTTTACTTCAGAAAATAAATTAAAACTTGAAATTTTATTTCTTAATGAAAATTCTCCTTCAAATGACACTATTTCACATTATTTGAAGCTTATCGCAAAAAAATATAAGGCAAAAAAGATATAGAATATAAAAAGAGTATATTCTTCTTTAAATATACTCTTTTACTTTATTAATTATTTTTATCTAAAATGCCCAATTTCCATTTCTAAATACTGGCTCTCTAGTTCCATCCTCTGTTATTCCATCTATATCCATTTCAGCATCTCCAATCATAAAGTCCACATGTGATATTGATGTATTTACACTTGCTTTATCAAGCTCTTCTTCTGTCATATTTGTTCCATTTTTTACATTTGTTGGATATGCTTCTCCTAAAGCTAAATGGTTTGAAGCATTCTCATCAAATAATGTTTCATAAAACAATAATCCCGAATTTGAAATTGGCGAATCATTTGGAACTAAAGCAACTTCTCCTATTCTTCTTGATCCTTCATCTGTATTTAGCAATTCTTCCAACACTTCTTTTCCTTTTTCTGCTTCAAATTCTACAACTTTTCCATCTTTAAATGTTAATTTAAATCCATCAATTACATTTCCTTGATATGATAACGGTTTTTTATTTGAAACATATCCATCTATTCTATATTTATCTCCAGCTGTAAAAATTTCCTCTGTCGGCATATTCGGTATAAAACTTGTACCTTTTTCGTTGTTACTTCCTGCTGCCATCCAAATATGATTTTTTGGTAATCCTACTGTTATATCTGTTCCTTTTGATGTGTAGTGTAATGATTTATATTGTTTTTTATTTAAGTATTCCGCTCTTTCTTGTAATGATTTTCTATGATTTTCCCAAGCTTCAACAGGATTTTCTTTATCTAATCTCATCATTTTAAATATCGCTTCAAATAATTTTGCTTGAGCTTTTTCTCCATCTTTCTCTTCTGGAAATACCATTTCTGCCCATTCTATTGACGGATAGCTTACAATTGTCCAAGAATTTATATCATTCATAATTCTTTTACTATAATACTTAAATACTTCTCCTGATTTTTTAGCAAATGCACTTAATTTCTTAGGGTCAATACCTTCTAATAATTTAGGTGAACTTCCTAAAATATGTATAAATACTACATTATCATCTAAATAAGCATTTCTTTCATCTACAATCCATTGTGGTATATTAGCATAAACTTCCTCTGATTTATATTCAGCATGTAATCTAGCTAATTTTGAATCTGTTAATTTAACATTTACATCACTCGCTCCTAATTGATATGCTTTTTCTACAACTTTATGAACTAATGGTAATGAGTGCGTTGCACAGTTTATCCACACTTTTTGACCTTTTTGAACATTAGCTCCTACTTTTACTACTACCTCTGCAAATTTATCTAGTTTTTCTTCAAAATTTTCTACGTATTTCATCTTTCTTCCTTTCTTATTTTGCAATAATTTATTTTATAAATATTTTTTTATAGCTTTATCTATTTCTTTTTCTTCAACAAATCCTTTTAATTGATTTACAACTTCTCCATTTTTAAATACTAAAAGTACAGGAATGCTTCTTACTTTATACTCTGTTGCAATTTCTGGAAAATCATATACTTCCACTTTTACAATAGGATAATTTACTTTTTCTGACATTTTATCTAAAATTGGCTCAAGCATCTTACAAGGCCCGCAAGTTACACTTCCTAATTCAACTAACGCAACTCCTTCTCCAATTACATCTTTTAAATTTTTTTCTTTTAATTCTATCACTTTACTCATAAATAACAAACCTTTCTATTTTATATTTTTAAAAATATTTGATTTTTATTTAAAAACTTCACCTGCTTCTTTATACCAAAGAACTAAATCTAATTCATCCATTGCAATTCCTGAATATTTTGAATATTCTCTCATTTTATCTTCTATTTCGTAATATTTTTTTTCAGTTATTGACTTTGGAACTTCATTAATTACATTTAATTCAGCTAAATTTCTTAAAATGTGTCTATCTAAAATCGCAATATTTTCTCCAAAACCTAAATTTCTCAAAACATGATTTGCTTCTTTTAATCCCATTCCTTTTATATTTTTAAAAATCCAAGCTCTTTTCTCAAAAACATCTCCAATTTCAGTCAATATTTTTTTTGGCTCTAAATTTCCATTCCTTGTCATCAAATTTCTTAATTCTACTAAATATTTTGATTTATTATTTTTAAATCTAACAATATTCAAATATTCGACCATTTCTTCCGCTGTTCCTGTGTATAATAAATTATTTTCAACTAAATTCGTTATTGCTTGCCAAGCATTTTTTGCTTTAGATTGAGGTGTTAAAATACAAAAAGCCATCTCTGCAAATACTTCTTTTTCTGTACCTTTCCACGCTTTTTTATAACCCTCTATTGCCTTTTTAGCATCACTTTTCATAAGATTATAAATTTCTAAAATTTTTTCATGTTTCTCTTTATTTATTTTCATTTTTCTACTTTCTTTTCTAGTTTATTTTAAAATTGCTACTGTACAACCAATTCCACCTTCATTTTGATTTGCATCTTTAAATTCAGTCACATATTTTGATGTTTTTAAAAATTCATGAATTCTTTTTCTTAAAACCATCGTCCCTTTACCGTGAATAATATAAACTTCATGATATCCGTTTAACATTGCACGATCTAAATATGTCTCTAAATCGATTAATGCTTCGTCTGCTGTCATTCCTCTTAAATCAATTTCATTTCTAACTTGACTCGTTCTAGTAGCCGCAAAATTTTTATACGCTTTCACTTTTTTCTTTGTAATTTTAACAATATCATCTAGTGAAACCATTAATTTTAATATTCCTGCTTGTACTTGTACTTTATTTTCTTCAGCTATAATTCTTAAAACTTTACCATTTTGATTAAGATTTTTAACTAATACTTCTTCTCCTTCTTGAATATCTATATTTTTAGCTACAACTTTTTGAGTTTTAACATTTTTCTTCTTATCCGCAACAAATGAATCTCTTAACATATTCAAGCTTCTTTGTGCATTTTTAGCATCTTCTTTTTTAGCATCTTCACGACTTATTTTATCAATCAAGTTTCTCGCTTTAGATTGAACTTCTTTTAAATAATTATCAGCTTCCTCGTACGCTTTTTTTATCACTTCATTTTTTTCATTTTCAACTTCTACTATTTTTTCCTCGTAAGATTTTTTTTGATTTTCAAAATTTTGTTTTGTTTTTTCTAATTCAATTTTTAATGCTTCAAGCTCATCATTTTTCTCTTTAATTGATTTTAACATTTCCTCAACTTTTTGATTATCTTCGCTTATATAACTTTTCGCATTTTCTATTATTTCATCACTAATTCCATATTTTTTTGCGATAATCAACGCATTACTTTCTCCAGGTATTCCTTCAAGCAATCTGTAAGTTGGTGATAATGTTTCCACATCAAATTCCATTGAAGCGCTCTTTATTCCTGTTGTATTAAATGCGTGTGCTTTTACTTCACTGTAATGTGTTGTAATTATTGATTTTATATTTTTTTTATTCAAATAATCAATAATTGACATTGCAAATGCCGATCCTTCCATTGGATCTGTACCACTTCCAAGTTCATCCATTAAAACTAAACTTCTATGATTTATACTTTCCATTATTCCTTTTATTTTGCTTACATGCCCTGAAAATGATGACAAATTTTGCTCAATGCTTTGTTCATCACCAATGTCTGACAATACATCTTCAAAAAATCCAATTTCTGTTTTTTCCCTCGCTGGAATTGGTATTCCTGATAATGCCATAATTGTTAATAATCCTGCCACTTTAAGTGTTACAGTTTTCCCTCCTGTATTTGGTCCCGTTATTAACATAATGTTTTCATTATTATTTCCCAGTTCAAAATTAAGTGGAACAACTTTATTTTCATCAATTAACGGATGCCTTGCTTCAACCAATTTCAAATACTCTTTATTTATAATTTTGGGTACTATAGCATGTTTTTCAATCGCATAAGAAGTTTTTGCATTAATGAAATCCAATCTTTGTAATATTTCTTTAATTTCTAAAATCTCATCTTTTTTCATCCTAATAAGTTCTGTCAATCTAAGAAGTATTTTTCTTATTTCTTCACGCTCTCGTGCTTCATATTCACGAAGTTTATTGTTTAATGATACAACATTTAGTGGTTCAATATAAACTGTCCCACCACTTGCAGATCTGTCATGTTCTATCCCTTTAATTAAGCCTTTAAAATCAGTTTTCACTGCTATTACATATCTATCATTTCTTTGAGTTATAATTCTTTCTTGGACTGCTCTTACAGTCTCTTTATTATTCATCAAATCATCAAATTTTTCTTTAATGTTTGCATTTATATTTTGTTTTTGACGTCTAACATCTCTTAACCCTAACGACGCATCATCTTTTATTTCACCATCATCTTTAACTGCATCATCTATAAATTTTTCTATATCTTTAACTTCTTCTACATCATTAAATAGTTGCCAAATTACTTTATACTTATCTCTTACATTTTTTGCTCTACTTTTTGAAATTCTAAATATTGCCAAATTCTTTTTCAAATCTGCCAAATCTTCTCCACTCAAATAACTTCCAATTAAATCAATTGTCCCCATATGCCTTTGAATATCCGTCAATCCACTTAATTCAAATCCATCATCAAATTTATAAAAATCAATCATTTCTGTCATAAGCATAAGCTCTTTATCTAATGTTGACTTATCTTTTAATATTTCTATATCTATAAATTTCTCTTTCGTTACTTCTAATTTTGACAAATTCATTAATTCATTTATTACTTTATGAAATTCCAATACATCATATTTTTTATTCATTTTTCCTCTTTCTATTAACTATCAAATTTCATCATGTTTCTTTTATATTATATCACAAATAAAAAAAAAACGAACTTAATTTTTTTGTTCGTTTTATTATAACAATTTTTCTATATCCCTAACTTAATTCTCTCTATTTTAGCTCCAACATCATTTAATTTTTTCTCAAGTTGATCATACCCTCTATCAATATGATAAACTCTATTTAAAATAGTTTCTCCTTCAGCTACCAATCCTGCTAACACTAAGGCTGCTCCCGCTCTTAAATCTGATGCCATCACTTCTGCACCTGTTAATGAAAGTCCTCCATTTATATTTGCAACTCCATGTCTTATAACAATATCTGCTCCCATTCTATTAAATTCCGGAACATGCATAAATCTATTTTCAAATACTGTCTCTTCCATTGAACTAGAACCTTTTACTAATGCTTGTAGCAACATCATTTGAGGTTGCATATCTGTCGGAAATCCCGGATGTGGCATTGTCACAACTTTTGATGGTTTTAAATTCTCTAATTTACCTATTACTGACAAAATATTCCCATTTCTTTCAAATTTTACTCCCATCGATTCTAATTCTGATTTAAAGACTCCCAAGTCTTCTATATTTGCATTTTCAATTTTTAATTCTCCATCTGTTATCAATGAAGCAATAACATACGTCCCTGCTTCAATTCTATCTGACATAATTGAATATTCTACAGCGTGTAATTCCTCAACTCCTTCAATTTCAATAACTGGACTTCCAAGTCCCGAAATTTTTGCTCCCATTTTATTTAAGAAATTTCCTAAATCTACAATTTCAGGCTCTCTTGCTGCATTTGAAATAGTTGTTTTTCCTGGTACTTTAACCGCAGCCATCATTATATTTTGTGTTGCTCCAACACTTGGAAATGATAAAGCAATATCGGCTCCTTTCAAATTATCGGCTTTTGCATGAATATACCCATGTATTCTAGTTATTTCAGCACCTAATGCCTCAAATCCTTTTAAGTGAAGGTCTACAGGTCTTGCACCTATTGAACATCCTCCCGGAAGCGAAACTACAGCCTCATCTAAATTCGCTATCATCGGTCCCATTACCAAAAATGATGCTCTCATTTGCTTCACAATTTCATAACTTGCTTCATTTCTTTTAAATCCGTCATTTTTTATTCTATATGTTGTATCATCTAATTTTTCAGTTTCCATTCCCAAATCTTCTAAAAGTCTCATCAACACTCTTATATCTCTTAAGTTTGGCACATTTTTTAATATATATTCTCCTTTAGCAACTAATGTAGCAATTATTATTGGTAACGCTGCATTTTTTGCTCCACTTACTTTTATTGTTCCATTTAATGGTGTTTTTCCTGTTATTTTAAATCCGTCTACCACGTTTTTTCCTCCTAAATTCACTATGCTTCATATTATAACATACTTTTTATATTTTTTCTTTATTTTTGATAAAAGTATAAAAAAATTTAGTTTAAATAAAAAGAAAGTTGATGTAGAACTTGAAAATAGTAATCTTTTGGGGATATTAGAGGGAGTTGATGCAAAAGAATACTATAAAATATTAGAGGATATCTATAAATTGTGGAAAGAAAATAAAGAGGATTAGTTTATGGATACTAGGTTTAGTAAAGCTAGAAAACAGCATAAAAAAGATATAATGGAAAGAAAAGAAATTGTATCAGAAATAAATAAAGAATTTAATAAAATTGATAAAATATTAGAGTTAGGTATAAAATCAGATGAAATACTCGAAATTATAGAAAGTGATTTTAAGGAAAAAACAAAATTATCTAAAATAGATATAACAATTTTATTTATTGCAGTTGGATTGCAAGTTGCGAGACAACAATTGCAGAAAAATTATTTCACAAAAGAATCTAGACCGACTGATAAAGAGAGTGCTGGAAAAACTGAATATGATAGAGACCAAAGAAGTAAAGGGTATTATAAAACGTCTATCTCAGAGATTTTAA
>ERZ772909.1187-NODE-1187-length-14693-cov-11.140525_pt1 | contig 14693 bp, 9 predicted proteins | sample MGYA00511137_ERZ772909 | MGnify/ENA primary metagenome ERZ772909 (study PRJEB29015, sample SAMEA2738095) | human oral metagenome | biome: human oral; feature: human-associated habitat; material: saliva | place: China | collected 2270 ... | reverse complement strand
GAAACATCAGCGATCGGGAGATACGCAGGGTTCAAGATGAGTTGAACCACCGGCCAAGAAAAACACTTGGCTACGAAACGCCAAGTGTTTTATTCTTGAATCTGTTCAAACCACTGATACACTAGTGTTGCACTTGAAATCCGAATCCAAGGACTTTTCCCGTATATTAAAAACACGGGGGATGACGACATTCCCAAAGCGGCTGTCTCAACTCAACGTTTAGAATTTGACTTCTCCTTAAATTCCGTTCCGACGAACGTCCGTTTCGGATTGCCGCGTTCCACCTGATAAAGCTGGCTGTGCTGTGCGCGGGCGTAATCGTCGGTCTGTCCGGCATGATGTTCCGCCAGCTTTTGCGTCAGCAGGGTCAAAGCCAATTTTTTGTTGGCATGCTGGCTGCGTTCGCTTTCGACCCGCACGGAAATACCGCTTGCCTTATGAGTGGCACGGACGGCACTTTCAGTTTTATTGACGTGCTGCCCGCCTTTGCCGCCCGAACGGCAGGTTTGAAACTCAATTTCGCTTTCAGACGGCATTTCAGGCATATCAGGCACGCGGAAAACGCCGATATACCAGTTTTTACGCGGATGCTTCGGGCGGACGGGGCTGGCGCATATCCATTGGAGCGAACCTTGCCAACGCTGTGCCAAAATTTCGACATGTTTGCCGTCCAATTTAAGCACCGCCGACATAATGCCGTGTTTATCGGCGGTTTCGGAGATGATTTCCAGCTCGACACCTTCCGCCTTCGCCTCGGCAAGCAGCCTGCCCAATACGAAACGGGCAAAGATGCGGCATTCGGCAGGTCCTTGGGCGGTAGAAATTTGTATATAAATCATGGTTTATTTCCTTTCATTTTTGGGCGGAAGGAATATTTTTCGTCAAATCCCTTGTTGCCGATTTTGGCTTTATCGGGCACGCTCGGGCTGATTTCCGCCTCACTTTTAAGCTGCGACAGGTATTCGCAAATGTTCTGCCACACAATATCGGGATCGATGTAGATGCCGAGTGCGGAAAGTTGCGGGTTGGCGGCAAAGTCCTGACTGCTGTCCGATTTGCTTGGACGGTTTGGGTCGGCGTAATACACGAGCAGCAGCGGCACATTCCGATAGGTTTTCAATATTACGTTGCTCCGTTCTCTGCAGACGGCTTGAAAATCGGCATTTTGGATCTCATCATGCCAAGCCCAGTAGTAATTGCCGTATTGCGGCAAAACGTATTCCACACCATCTTGAAAACGGATTGACCGACAGAAATAACGCCCAATTTTTTTGCTTAAAATTTGTCCGACATCGTAAGACGTATAGACTTTATCATTCGTGGCAAACAGGTATACACGCAGGTTGCCGATATACAGTTCCGACACCACGGCGCACGCACCGTATTCCTTCTCCCACTCGGCAGGCGGCTTGGGCAGGCTGTGTAGGATTTCAGCACCGGGCGGCAAGCGGCGGTCAAACACCAATACAGGGTCGACACCGTATTTCGCTACTTTGTGGTCGTAGAAATCTTTAAATTTACTGATGATTTTCATGCCTCACCTCCGCATCCGCCGCTGGTTTTGTAAGTTAAAACGGGTTTGAACCGGGCGACCAATTCAATCAGACCTGCATTTTTCATGGCTGAAATAACGCTGTCTATGCTTTTATAAGCCTGCGGAGCTTCTTCAAAAATCAAAGCCTTATCCTGACAAACGACTACGCTGCCGAATGCGGTTTGGCGCAGGCTGTCGGCGGAATATTTGTGCGACAGGCGTCCTTTACATTCGCCGCGCTGCCATTTCCGTCCTGCGCCGTGTGCCAATGTGTTCAGCGAAATCTGACAATCTTGGCTCGGCAGAACCAGATAGCTGTAATCGCCGCGCGAGCCGGGTACCATGACCAAGCCTTTATCGGCGGGAGTTGCGCCTTTTCGGTGCAGCCAACCGGTTTGCCCCGCGATTTCGGTTTGTTCGAGGAAATTGTGATGTACATCGAGCAGGCATTCGCCTTCTGTACGCCAGCGGTCGAGCATTCTGGCGGCAATCAGACGACGGTTTAAACGGGCAAACTCAAGTGCTGCCTGATGTTCGGCAAGATAGTCCGCCGCAGCCTCGCTGCCTTCCGCCAAACCTCGATGGCCGTAGGCTTCGATGTGGCGTCGCAAAATTTGCTGACCCAGTCCGCGCGAACCGCTGTGTACCAGCAACTGCAAACGGTTTGAATCAAAGGCAGTGGGAAGCAAATCGTCGCGGTAAACGGTTTCAACGGTTTGCAATTCGGCAAAATGATTGCCGCCGCCGATGGTGCCGACAGCAAGGTCGTCTGAAAACGAAAAATCGGATGCGGGTTCTCTGAGTAAGGCTTCTTGTTCGTCTTGGCTCAAAGGCGTATCGATGTTGCCAAGCTGCTTGGCGAGTTTGACGGGTTTGAGCTTGGCGGCGGACAAACCGGTTTGCCAAAACGCCATGCCGCAGCCGATGTCGTTGCCGATGAGCGCGGGGTAAAAATGGTGTTCGCTGAAAAACGCTGCACCGACGGGATAACCCCGCCCCGCGTGCAAATCAGGCATGCCGGCTACGCGCAGCATGTGCGGCAGCTTGGCAGTGGTTTCGAGTTGAGCGACGGCGTTGCCTTCAATCCAGGTTTCTGAATCAGCGATGATGTGAATATGATGGGGATGTTGATAATTGCCCATGTATATGCTTTCTTTAAAACGGACAGATGGCAAAACGAGCCCAAACCGACAAAACGAAAAAGATGTCCGGTTTGAAAATATACCGACTGCCGTCTGAGGTTTTCAGACGACCTCTGTCCGATTGATGAGAAAGCAGCCCGAAGCGGGCGATAGGGAAAATGCGGGAACGCGTTGTCCGAAAATCAGACCGACGCTTGGGCTGCAAAGAATGTGATTGAGCGGATTGAAGTATTGCGTGTCATGGCTGCTCCTTTCTTTGCATGTGAAAATTGAAAACAGGCGGATTATAGGGGAAATGTTTGAAGCATTGCAATAAAACTGCGTTTTTTAGCATAACCGCTCTAGCAGCATAGGTACAAAACTTCGAATAGACAAACGGTACATTTGAAACACGTTTTGATGAAATTCCTGAAAACTTACCCCCAAAGTTACCCCATAAGAGACCTTTTTCAATCATTTTCGTGGACGGAATTCACGCTACGGCATTTGTGTTATCAGCAGCCCCTTAGCATGAATTTTGCCCGCGAATCACCCAAGGTCTCAGATTATTGTCTGTTATTAAAGCGCCTAGCCCTTTTTATAGTAGACTTCAAAGAAACCTCCAAATTCTCTAAAAAATCACAATTAAAAATACAAATCTCTAGGAACATAAAAAGTATTGTGTATAATAATTCGCATAAAAATTAGAAAATTAGAATTTTTATTCTAGCTTAATGGAATAATTAATCTTTAAAATTTAGGAGTAAAGATGAAAGTCATTGATAATATAAATAAATTGTTAGGCATTGAATTAAAGGAAAATATTAGTTTACACTCCAACATCAGTATTGCATCATCCCTGTTTTCGATTTATGCATATTCCTATTTAAAAGATGAATTAGAAGATATTGAACAGCTACGTTTTATTTTTACCTCACCAACTTTTGTTGCTGAGCAAGTAGCTTCTCAAGAAAATAAAGAAATTCGTGAATTTACGATTGAACGATATCATCGTGAAAATAATTTATATGGCGCAGAGTTTGAAATCCATTTAAAAAACAAATTAATGCAAAAAGCAATTGCATATGAATGTGCAGAATGGATACGCAAAAAAGTCCAGTTTAAATCCAATAAGACCAGTGCTTTTATTCAGGATTTAATCGCGGTGGAGTCACCGCCTAATGAAGCCATTGTTTATTTACAATCACAAGGTTTTACACCCGTTGGATTGGGTATAGAGCAAGGTAATGTAATGGGCAATATTGTAAGTTGTATCGATGATTTGCCTTTTAGTCGGCAGTATCTCAACCTTTTTGAACAAATTTGGCAGGATGAAAGCAAATTAGAAGATGTGACAGAAAAAATTATTAGTCATATTGAATCAGTTTATTGGGAAAATGCGCCCAACCGTATTTACTTTTTTATTTTATACAATATTTTCAAAGAGTTTCTTGCCGAAATCAACGCAGATGTGATGCCCAACGACCGAACCGGCTATCAAGAAACACAAGTATGGAAAAAGTTGTATAACTTTCAAAAAGATGCAGCTATAGGCATTATTAATAAATTAGAAAATTATAATGGTTGTATTTTGGCTGATAGCGTGGGTCTAGGGAAAACTTTTACAGCACTAGCAGTAATTAAATATTACGAATTACGTAATAAAAGTGTTTTAGTACTTTGTCCGAAAAAATTAGTAGCCAACTGGACAAATTACAATGCAAATTTAATTACTAATCCTTTTGCTAAAGATCGGTTTAACTACGATGTACTGTTTCATACCGATTTATCAAGAGATTCAGGCATAAGTAATGGCATTGATTTAAGTAAAATCAATTGGAGTAATTATGATCTGGTTGTGATTGATGAATCGCATAATTTCCGTAATCGTGACACATTCAAGGATCGGAAAACCCGTTACGATCGGTTAATGGAACAGGTAATTCAACAAGGCGTAAAAACCAAAGTTTTAATGTTGTCTGCTACCCCAGTAAATAACCGCTTTACTGATTTAAAAAACCAACTGGCTTTAGCTTACGAAGGGGAATCAAGCCACTTAGAAGGCAAGCTTAATACGCAATACGACATTGAAACCATTTTTCGTCGTGCACAAGCACAGTTTAATGTGTGGAGTAAGTTGCCGTCTGAACAACGCAATACCCAGACAATTTTAAAAATGTTGGATTTGGATTTCTTTAAGTTGCTAGATAGCGTAACCATTGCCCGCTCACGCAAACACATCCAAACCTATTACGATACAAGCAGCATAGGCGCATTTCCAACACGTTTAAAGCCTATATCTTATCAATGCGGCATTGCTACAGATAATAGTGTAGATCTAAATCAAATCTATCAGCAATTATCAGCCATCCGTATGTCTGTTTATGCACCTGTAAACTATATCTTGTCAAGTAAGCAGAAAAAATACGAAGAAAAATTCGATACTCGTACCGGCCGTGGTGGACATTTTACTCAAGCCGACCGCGAGCGCAGCTTGCAAGCCTTGATGACAACTAATTTACTGAAGCGCTTGGAGAGCTCTATACATGCTTTTCGATTGACTCTAACCGCTATCCGCGACCAAATTGCCAGTGTTTTGAAACGCATAGACGACTTCAATAAAAACAAAACCAATAGCGAATGGGATATGGATAATAATTTGGCTGTTGAATTGGCTGAGGGTGAAGAAGGTAGTAGCGAAGACTACATTGGAAAACGGTTAAAAATCAATTTAGCTGATATGGATACCTTCTCTTGGGCACAGGATTTACAAGGTGATTTGGATATTGTAGGTAATCTATTACAAGCTATCGTTTATGTTACTCCTGAACGCGATGCCAAATTACAGCATTTAAAACAGCAAATTGCCCATAAGATTGGCCATCCGATAAATAAGAATAATCGAAAGATCATCGTTTTTACTGCTTTTGCTGATACTGCAGATTACCTGTATCAAAACTTGGCAGAAGAGATGTTGGTAACGCATGGCATTCACAGCGCAAAAATTACAGGCACCAGTAACCAGTCCACCATTAAAACCATGCCAAACAATCGTGCAGGTTATGATATGCAGGGCTTACTGACTTTATTTTCACCTATATCTAAGCAAAAAGCAGATATCTTTCCGAGTGAGCAGCGAGAGATTGACTTATTAATTGCCACTGACTGTATATCCGAAGGTCAAAATTTACAAGATTGTGATTATTTAATTAATTATGACATTCATTGGAATCCTGTACGGATTATTCAACGATTTGGACGAATTGATCGAATTGGTTCACAGAATAGTGTTATTCAGTTAGTAAATTATTGGCCTGATATTAGCTTAGATGATTATATTAAGTTACGTGAGCGGGTGGAAAGTCGCATGGTAATTGCTGATATGGCAGGCACAGGCGATGATAACGTACTTAGTACACAAGCTAACGACATGGCCTATCGCCGTGAACAATTAAAACGCCTACAAGAAGAAGTATTGGATTTGGAAGATGCCAATGGTGGCGTATCCATTACTGATTTAGGTTTAAACGATTTCCGTATAGATCTGCACAATTATCTAGAAGCTAATCCGCAAATCAAGCGCTTGCCATTTGGTTTGCATGCTGTAGTGCCTGCCGATACCGAATTAGGATTATTACCCGGCGTGATTTTTGCCCTGCGTAGCCGTAAAGGGCAAACTGAAGGTAACCCAAACAACCGTATACATCCTTATTTTTTAACCTATATCAGTACCGATGGCGAGATTATTCAAAATTATACCGAAGCCAAGCATATTTTAGACATTATGCGTAAAATCTGCCGACCTCATGGCGAACCAATCCCTTCAGCTTATCATTCATTTAATAAGAGAACCAAAGATGGGCGTAATATGAAACACTATTCTGATTTGCTTGAAAAATCAGTGGCTGCGATTCAAAACCGTAAGATCGAAAGCGATTTAGACAGCCTGTTTTCCTCCCACCAAACAACAGCCTTAGAAAACGATACCGCAGGCAGCAATGATTTTGAACTGATTGGTTTTATCGTGATAGAAGAAGTAAGCAAATGAAACTTTACCAATATCCGCACAATGCTTATGTCGGTACCAATATTCCCAAAAATCGCCTTTATCAACAAGGAAAAGGCGGTGCAGCCATCGAGCAGCTATTTATCGACGAAATTGAGAGGATTACTTGGCAATTTAAATTGTCTGCCGCCACGCTCAATCTTCAGGTCGATGAAAAGCTTCCTGAATTTCAAATTTTCCACATACAGGCACGCGTACCGCAAATCAGCGAAAGCATATTGCACTATATCGATAAACAAATCCCTAGCCCGATTATTTTTGAAATAGAATATTGCAACCAAATTACAGTGGCTGCTGCCTATAAGCGGATTAGCCTGACGGATGGCAATAAAAGTGTGCAAGGCCGATATTATTTTTCAGACGGCCTACCAGCTGATGCAAGCCGTCAACCGTTGCCGTTTTATCTTAAACTCAGCGATTTATACGCCCATTTAATCGACCGATTATTACCGTTGTCTGCCAACGCCAATATCATGCCGTCTGAAAATATTCAGCAACGATTGATTCAGGCGCAAGAGCATCAGCAGTTACAAAAACAAATCGACCAACTCAAAAGTCGAATCAAAAAAGAAAAGCAATTCAACCGCCAAGCTGAGCTTAATCAGCAGTTGGCACATTTAGAACAAATATTAAACCAATTTAAGTAACCGCAAAAAATTCAAGGAAAACCATCATGACAAGCAAACTTAAAATGCACAGCCCGGATTTAACCGAAGACAACATCGCGAAAATCGCCGCACTGTTTCCCAACTGTATTAGTGAAAGCCGTGATGAACAAGGTCGTCTGAAACAAGTGGTAGATTTTGATTTGCTGCGTCAAGAATTATCCGACGTAATTGTCGAAGGCGAGCAAGAGAGATACCGCTTGGATTGGGTGGGCAAAAAAGAAGCCATACTTACTGCCAACGCGCCAATAGCCAAAACCTTGCGTCCAAGCCGCGAAGAAAGCGTCAATTTTGATACTACCGAAAACCTATTTATCGAAGGCGACAATTTAGATGCGCTCAAACTCTTGCAGGAAAACTATCTCGGCAAAGTCAAAATGATTTATATCGATCCGCCTTATAACACTGGTAAGGATTTTATTTACAACGACGACTTTGCTGAAAGCAGCGCAGAATTTTTTGCTCGTTCTCAGCAATTTGATGAAGAAGGCAACCGCCTGATTGCCAATACGGAAAGTAATGGCCGTTTTCATTCCGATTGGCTGTCGATGATGTACAGCCGTCTGAAATTGGCGCGGAATTTATTGGCCGATGATGGCGTGATTTTTATTTCTTGTGATGATAATGAAATAGGTAATTTGAAAAAGGCTGTAAGTGAAATTTTTGGTTCATATAATCATATTGCTCAATTCCCTTGGCAATCGCGCCAATCAATTCAAAATGATACGGATATTAGTATAAACCACGAATATGTTTTGGCATTTGCAAAAAATAGAAGGCAAGAAAATCGACGCTTAAAAGAAGGTAATGTTGAAACATGGTTTAAAGAAAAAAGTTTTGTTTGTAATCCATTACCACTGGATAAGGAAAAATTTGATAATCCTGATAATGACCCACGTGGGTTATGGAAAGCTGACCCATTTGATGCTCCTAATGTCCGGCTCAATCTTACCTATCCTATCGTTAATCCCAATACGGGTGAAGAATATTATCCTCCCAAAGGAAGATGTTGGCGTACAGAGCAGAAAAATTATGAAAGGCTATTGGCAGATGGCCGCATTCTTTTTGGAAAGACAGGTAATTCTCGTCCGCAGTTAAAAGTATTTTATGCAGAGAAAAAAATGTTTGGTTCGGTGGATAATTCTTGGTGGACTGGTGAACGATGCGGTACAACCACGCAAGGAACAAAAGAAATCATTAGTTTATTTGAAAGTCCTGTTTTTGATACTCCAAAACCAGTTGCTCTTCTTAATAATTTATTGAAATTAGCGACAAGGGATAATGAAGAAAATATTATCCTTGACTTCTTTGCAGGTAGTGCAACAACCGCTCACGCCGTCATGCAACTCAATGCCGAAGACGGTGGTAACCGCCGTTTTATTATGGTTCAGTTACCCGAGGCTACCGATGAAAAATCCGAAGCATTCAAAGCCGGTTATCCTACAATTGCCGAGATTTCCAAAGAACGTATCCGTCGTGCTGCCGCTAAAATTCATGACGATTTTGCTGATAAGCTGCCTGAAGATTGGGACGGTGGTTTCCGCGTGTTGAAAGTGGATTCGACCAATATGAAAGATGTGTATTACCGCCCTGATGAAGTATCACAATCGGATTTGCTGGATATGGTGTCGCATATTAAAGAAGACCGAAGCGGTGAGGATCTGCTGTTCCAAGTGATGTTGGATTGGGGCTTGCCTCTATCACTGTCGATTCAGGAGCGAGATGTGGACGGTAAAAAAGTCTATTTTGTCGGTGAAAAATCTTCACTCGGCTATGCGCTGGCGGCTTGTTTTGATGAATTAAACGAAGCCGTAATTCAAGCTGTAGCTGCTGAAACGCCGCAAAAATTTGTTTCTGTTGAATATGCTATCAGTCAAGATGCAGATAAAACCAATATCAAAGAATGGTTTAAACAATTATCGCCTGAGACAGATGTAAAGTTTATTTAAGGCTGTTATGAATATAAAACATTTAATAAAGCTCAGAAATCGTTTCGGATTCCAATAAACAGATTAAATCATGAGCTAAAAAGCATCTAGGGCGAAAAAATGGAAATTAAATTCAAATCTCTAAAATATCAGGAAAACGCGGTTCAGGCTGTGGTGCAGTGTTTTAAAGGGCAGCCTAAAAGTATGGGACTAAGCTACCGCCGTGATTTAGGTGTGCAAAAACCGGTCACTCCCGACATTCAGACGGCCTTGTTTGATAGGTCGTCTGAAAAACAGGAAATCTTGAGCGAACAGGGTTTTGCCAATGCGCCGATTCAGGATATGGATTTGGTGTTGAAAAATATTCAAGCGGTTCAGACGGCCTCGGGTTTGAATAAATCATTGACATTGGTAACTGAAGATAAAGATAAAGGTAAAAAACGTAACCTGACTTCCAGCCCGCTCAATCTTGATGTGGAAATGGAAACAGGTACGGGTAAAACTTATTGCTATATCCGCACGATGTTTGAATTGAATAAGCAATATGGTTGGAGCAAGTTTATTATTGTGGTGCCGAGTATTGCGATTCGTGAAGGCGTAGCCAAAAGCATGTCAATGATGGCGGGGCACTTCCAAGAACAATACGGCAAAAAAGCGCGCTTTTTTATCTACGATTCCAAGTCCTTGCATAATCTCGATAGTTTCAGCTCAACCGCTGATATCAGCGTGATGATCATCAATGTGCAGGCATTTAATGCGACAGGTAAAGACAACCGCCGCATTTATGAAGAATTAGATGAATTCCAATCACGACGCCCGATTGATGTGATTGCGAAAAACCGCCCGATTTTGATTTTGGACGAGCCGCAAAAAATGCAGGCAGATAAAACGCTGGAATCATTGTCAAACTTTAAGCCTCTGTTTATATTACGTTATTCTGCTACCCATAAACGTCAATATAATTTGGTCCATCGTTTGGATGCGCTGGATGCTTACAATCAGAAATTGGTAAAAAAAATCAGCGTAAAAGGCATTGAGGTTAAGGGTTTATCTGGCACGCACGAGTATCTGTATCTGGAAAATATCTCTGTTTCTAAATCTGCACCAGTAGCGCATTTGGAAATTGAGGTAGAAACGCAAAAGGGTTTCAGACGGCAAACGCGTAAAGTGCAAAAAGGCGATAATTTGTATACGTTGTCGAATAATGCCGAGCAATATGCCGACCGCTATGTGGTAGTGGAAATTGATGCGCGCGCGGGTTTCGTGGAGTTTGAAAATGGTAAAAAGATTTATATCGGCGAGGCTTTGGGCAACGTTGATGAAAAAACCATGCGTACCATCCAAATCCGCGAAACCATACGTGCTCATTTGGATAAAGAGCATGCCTTATTTCACTTGGGTATTAAGGTGTTGAGCTTATTCTTTATCGATGAAGTGGCTAAATATCGTGTGTACGATGAAAATGGTACAGCACTCAATGGTGAATATGCGGAAATCTTTAAGCGCGAATATGAAGCTCAAGTGGCACACCGTCTGGCCGTTTTGGATTTGGAAGAGGACCCATATCGTGATTATTTACGCAGTATTGATGTAGATAAAACGCATAATGGTTATTTTGCAGTTGATAAGAAAACCAAGCATTTTGCTGACCCGAGTATTGATAAGAAATCGGAAGAGCAACTATCCAATGATAGTGATGCTTATGATTTAATTTTAAAAGACAAAGAGCGCTTATTGTCTTTTGAAGAACCGACACGCTTTATTTTCTCGCATTCTGCCTTGCGAGAGGGCTGGGACAATCCGAATGTGTTTGTGATTTGTACGCTTAAACATTCGGACAACAGTATTTCACGTCGCCAAGAAGTTGGCCGAGGCTTGCGTTTGGCTGTTAACAGCAAAGGCGAGCGCATGGATGCAAATTATTTTGGTGCTGAGGGTGAAGTACATAAGCTTAATAATCTGACTGTAGTGACTAACGAAAGCTATAAGGACTTTGTTAGTAAGTTGCAAACGGAAATACGTGAAAGCTTGCAATCGCGTCCAACCCAAGCAACGCCTGAATATTTCAGCAATAAAATATTTACGCTTTCAGACGGTACGAAGAAAACCATTTCTTTGGAAGAAGCTAAGCAGATTCATAAGTATCTGATCAGAAATAATTATATTGATGATAATGACCAGGTTTTGCCAAATTACCATGAAGCTAAAGCGAATGGCAAATTGGCAACATTGCCTGAAAATCTCGAATCAATTCAGCAACATGTGTTTAAGCTGATTGATGGCATTTTTGATCCTAAAGCTGTCGAAGAGATGATGGAGGATGCTAATAAAAATCAACCCAATCCAATTAATGCGGATAATTTAAATCGTAAAGAATTTCAAATTTTATGGAGTAAAATTAATCAGAAAGCTGTATTCACAGTTGAGTTGGATAGTAATAAATTGATAAAGGATGTGGTTAAGGAAATCGATAAAGTAGCGAGTGAGCGTAATAATAAGTTTGTCGAAACATTAAGTTATACTGTATCAGGTAGTACACAAAAAGATGAAATTTCATTAGAGGCCTTGGAGAATAAACAGACTTTTGGCAAGGTGAAAACAGAACGATTGGAAGCCAATATTTCTGCGTACTCTTCGGTGAGATATGATTTATTGGGTGAAATTGCTGAGCAAACCAATTTAACACGTAGAACTGTTGCCAAAATCTTGCAAGGCATTAATGCTGCTATTTTTGGCCAATTTAAGCACAATCCGGAAGCATTCATCCGAGAAATTAGCCAAATTATCAATCATCAACAGGCGCAGATGTTGTTGCAGCACTTAAAATACAGTCTAACAGAGCAACGTTACGAACAGAACGAAGTGTTCATCAGTAATGATGTTTCACGCAAAGCACCTAAACTTGAGAAACATGTATTTGAGTATGCTGCGACGGATTCAGTAATCGAAAGCAAATTTGTGCTTGCTTTGGACGGTGCAAAAGAAGTTGTGGTGTATGCCAAGTTACCAGACCGCTTCCAAATTCCAACGCCATTTGGTGCTTACAATCCAGACTGGGCAATTGCCTTTGATGCAAATGAAGTCAAGCAAATTTACTTTGTTGCTGAGACTAAAGGCAGTATGGGTACCAGTCAATTGCGCGCTCAGGAATACAACAAAATTGAATCTGCACGTAAATTCTTCAAAACCTTGAATGAAAAACAAAATTCCGATAACGCAAAAGTGCAATATCGTGTAGTAGATTCGTTTGAACAGCTGAGAAAAATGTTGTTTATAGTTAATTAAAATAAAAGCTCATTCAATGCTGCCAATCTCGCCCGAACTTTTGCAGCCGCATCTTCCGTGCTGTTGCCGACGATAACATTTTGCTTGTCGTCGAAATACTGCACGGCAGGGAGGTCGCGCAGGAAGCTGTCAATATCCTGTGCGGTCAGGAAACGGCCGTGCATATCCCAGCCGACATTGAGGGCGCGTCCTTTGACGGCAGCCATGCGGTCGTGCAGATGGCCGTAGAGGTGGTATAGGCCGTGGTGGATGCCGTCCCATTCATATAAGGGATAGTGGCACAAAATCGCGGTATTGCCGATTTCGGGCAGTTTGAGCCGCAGGTAATGGCTGGCGGACGAGAGCAACGGATGGCCGTCGGCTTTGCGCGTGTTGAGGAAATGTGCTTCGTTTTGCCAAATCAGGTAGTCGTGGTTGCCGTAGATCAAATGGTGTTGCCCGTTAAGCCGTTGCAGCACGGCTTCGATGTGTGCGGGCTTTTTTGCAAAGCAGACATCGCCGAGGTTGTACACAGTGTCTTGCGGGGTAACGACGCGGTTCCAGCAGTCGATCAGGTATTCGTTCAGCTCGTCGGCGTTATCGCTTTGCAGGCGGAATTGCGGGCAGTATCGGGCGATGTTGGGATGGGAGAAGTGCCAGTCGGCGGTGAAATAGGTTTGAGGCATGGGATACTCGGTTTCTGGTCATCTGACAATGAAAAATAAGGTGCAGGCTGCTTTAGAGGCCGTCTGAAACAGGGTTGGGGCGATAAAAAGCAGCCTGCACTTTTTTGCCCGCCTATCTGCCGGTCAATACCAACCGTTGGCAGAAGGCTTCCCAATCGGCAAGGGGCACAACGCGTGTGCCGTCTGCTAACCGGTGTACATCGGAAGCGCAGGCGGTGTGCCAATAGGTGTAAAACGGTAGTTTGGCGATGTCGGCCTCCGATATGGCAGGAGCATTATCCTGTTCTGGCGTATGCACAATCGGCAGGCCGAAATAGCTGTATTGGCCGTCTTCCGCTTGATTGCCTGTGTAGCCGGTTTGGCAGCGGTGTTTACCGGTACGGATAAACAGACGGCAGAATGCGATCCAATCGTGCAGAAAAACGGCGGCTTGTCCGTCTATCAGGCTTTTGGCGGAACCGATGCTGCTGTCCCGCCAAAATGAGTAGAACGGCAATTCGGCGATGTGGCGCTCCTTGACGACCGAACTGTCGCCCTGCTCTGCCGGCCGCATCACCGGAACGCCGAAACAGGCGGTTTCAGGCAAGGCATTTGCAGGCTGCATAAAGGCGTTTTGCAGGATAACGGCCGCTTCGGCAGGTTCGATACCCAAACTGTCTATGGCAGGCTGTAAGGTTGCAGGCAGGTCGCAAAAGCAGCCTGCACCTTCCGGCAGGCAATACACCGAGTTGTGCGTATGGGCCAGCGGTGCCGCCCATCGGGTAACGGGCGAAGTGCGGATTCGGCTGCCTGCGGCAAAGCGTCCCGCCCCGTCTTGGGCGACCGTGCCGTACACCACAGCATACTCGGATTTACCGGGCGTGTGGTAGCGCGTGAAGGTCCAACCAGCCAGTACGCAAGTGGATATCGTACAGTCGTAGACATGTGTTGATTGGATGATATGAGCGGGGGTGTTTGGCATGGGTTCATTCCTGAAATGGCGAGGGTTAGACAACCACAGTCATTGCGGGGTATGCAGATTGCCTGAAATTTCGCGTTACACTTCAATCGCGCTCCTGTTCCGATAATCAGTTTGGACAATTATTTTTTTGGAATACCTTTGGGATTAATGATCATGCAGCAGTCTTAAATTTTTGCATACATGGCCGCGTGCTTGTCTCCTGCAAGACGTGAGCGAAGCTGAGCGAATCCATATTGTTAACAAAATAAAGATTTAGTGGAGACTGCTGCAAGCTGCGGTGCGGGCTTGAGCGGAAAGTAGTTCAGTATAATAGTGTTTGACGCACCATTAAACTGCTGTATCTCTCTGCCCAGAAGAAGTAGATGTTGATGAAAACTGTCTTCTACTCTACCCATTAAGAAGTTTAATAGGTGTGAAGAGATTGTCTGAAAATTGATTTTCAGACGATCTTTTGTAGAGACTACTATA
>ERZ772909.1186-NODE-1186-length-14699-cov-10.851475_pt1 | contig 14699 bp, 18 predicted proteins | sample MGYA00511137_ERZ772909 | MGnify/ENA primary metagenome ERZ772909 (study PRJEB29015, sample SAMEA2738095) | human oral metagenome | biome: human oral; feature: human-associated habitat; material: saliva | place: China | collected 2270 ... | reverse complement strand
TGTGGTTCGGAGAGGTGCTCTTCGAGGTTCATGTGAAGTGCAGAACCACCAGTTAGATGTTCTATATAAGGTGCTCCATGCAGTTTGAATTTGTCAAGAATCGTCAACGAGTTGTCCTCTACGCGATAGAAATAGCTGTTATAGCAGCTGCGTGGAACAAAATACCCATCTTCGGAGTCCCATTTAGCATGCTTTACACCTACATTTTCAGCAGGAATCATCTCGCAGTTGAACATAGCTTCCTTTGTACGGAAGGCCTTATTCTGTGTTTCTATCAATCCAAGTACAGTCTGTACGAACTTCTTATACTCCTCATTCGGTGTGATGTCAAGTCCCATGAATTCTGCTGCTTCTACAAGACCATTGATACCAATAGTGAGATACTGGCGATCAATGTTGATGTATCCAGCGTAAAAGAGTGGGAGCATGTGATTACGCAGCAACTCCTTGAGGTTTTCATTGTATGCTAATTGTACCTTATGACACAACTCGATAATATGCGTCAGATACTCCTTGTAATCAAGGTTGTTGTTGACTGCAAACTGAATACAGCGATTGAGGTTGATTGTCAATACACTCTTTGATCCAGTTGAGACACCACCAGCACCGAGTGTATAGGAGAAGCCGTTATCTTGAATCTCATTACGCAGACGGCAGCATGAACTGAGTGAGTCGGCATTATCGCTCATGTATGTGAAGAAACTATGTCCCTCAGAATACATCTTAGCGGCAAAGTCACCCCATTCCTTATCCTTGCAGTCACCATTCTCTGCTAACAAAGCCATTGTTTCTACAGGGAAGGTGAGAACAGTCTTTAGACGCTCTTGGTTAAACCAAGTCATAAAGCGTTTCTGTAACCACGAAAGACTCTCCCAATCTGGCTGTGATCCATCTGGGAAATAGAAGTTTCCGAAGAGTGACTCGAAATATGGGCGGTCGTAATATGATATGTTCCAGAATACTGCTTGATAGTTGCGGGCACCTGTAGGCTGGTTGAGTGAATAGACTATTTGCTCAAAATAATCAGTAATCACCTTATCAATGGTACGCTTTCTTAGACTAAGATCAACAATTTCATCAGCACGCTCCCAGTAGTCTTTACCATATTCCTTTTGGATAAAGTAGTTCATGTACATCAAAAATTCTGGCGTAGCGCAGGCACCAGCGAGCATAGATGACACCATGAATACCATATTAATAAAGCCACCACAGAAACTTTTCAGATTTGTTGGCGCAGTCGAATTGCCACCAATTGAATTTGTACCCCCAATAAGCCAAGGGTACATAGTGATGGATGCACAATAGTTGGCGAGGTTTGTCTCGTCATTCTTATATATAAAATGGTGGTTTAGAAGGTCAATGTACTCATCAGCCAAGTCCTTACCATACATCTTCTTAATACGATCAACAAGTAGTCTGCGGTTGAGACGAATAAATCCTTGCTTAGGAAGTTCGCCAATAAGTGTTGCGATGTTCTTGTGTTCAACATTTGCATTGGCATCAAATTTTGACCCCGTAGCTGCATTTGATGCAACACAATAGTCAGAAAGAAACTTCATCTTTTCAAGAGTTTCACGGTCTTCTGTGTGTTGCTGACGATAGACGATGAAACTTTTTGCTACTTGATAATAGCCTTCTTTCATAAGTGCCAACTCAACCTGATTCTGGATGTCTTCTACCTTGATGTCGTTTTGAATATTCAAGTTAGCGATGATTTTTGATAAAGTACCCAAATCAGTAGGGTCATTGACGCTTTCGAATGCCTTGAGAATAGCATTCATAATTTTGTCGAGGGAGAACCGATCCTTTGACCCATCACGTTTTGTGATTGTAAAGTTCTTCATTTCCATTGCTCATTTTATCTTTTTAGGTGTTTATAACTCTGTTATTACTGTCTATCAGAAGGTGTAATTTTAATACACTATATTTGTGTGAAAGTTGTCTATTTTGGATAACTTTTTTATTTTTTTTCTTCAAAAGTTTTCCATTTTGATAAACTTTCTGTTGCAAATTTATATAAAACTATTCATTCAACAAAAATTATTTGGGCTAAAAATATTGGATAAATTACTAATTTCCTGTACTTTTTTGCTTGGACTCTTGGTGGCAAAAGGGATTGATGTTTATTTCATTTTTAAGATTTTTTTTGGAAGGATGTATTCTAAAGTCTAAGAAAATAATTATTTGAATTTTATGGAGAACCTATTTAAGTTAAGTCTATAATGATCTTTTTAGAATGACGCTTACATCATTAAGGTAGTTAGTTAAATATAGAGATTATTTCGTGGCTGTTATTTGTATTACACATATAAATAATGTAATTTTGCAGGTGGAAACAATAAAGTTATGAAAGATATATCATTAATAGCCTTTGATGCAGATGATACTCTGTGGGAGTGTCAAACTTATTTTGAGGCGGTAGAGAAAGAGTATTGTGGGCTATTAAAGTCATACGCCTCAGCCGATGACATTTCTAAAGCTCTTTTTGCTGTTGAAACAGCAAATATGCCACTTTTAGGTTATGGGAGTAAGGCTTTCTTATTATCTTTATTGGAGAATGCGATAGAGGTAAGTGGGGGAAGGTTAAAAGCAGATGAGGTTGAGAAGATTATAAAATTAGGTAAAGAACTTCTCCAATTACCAGGCAAGCCAATGGATGGAGTTGAAGAAACTTTGAAGGTTTTACATGAGAGAGGAGAATACCATTTAGTTGTCTTTACAAAAGGTGAACTGCTTGATCAAGAAAATAAGTTTCATCGTTCAGGCTTAAAGCCATATTTTGATGATATTATAGTTGTCTCAGATAAGACAGAGGCATCTTATTACCAATTGTGTGAGAGGTTTTCTATTAATGTTGAGCAGTTATTGATGGTGGGTAATTCTTTTCGTTCGGATATAGAACCCGTATTAAAACTTGGTGGTTGGGCGGCTCATATTCCTTTTCATACAACATGGCAGCATGAAGTTGTAGAGGAGTATGAACACCCTCATTTGTTAAAGTTGGAGTATTTTACACAGTTGAAGCAAGTTTTGTAAACTTGTTTTGCTTTTATTTGCTGAAACTTTTGTAATTATTTCATTATATATCGAATATTTTGTGTAAGTTTGCAAATCGATTATTATAAGGAGATAAAATACTTTTTAAACAAATAGTAAGTTAGATGTTAGCACCACAAATAGAATATTCAGACCGAGAAGAGCGAATTGAGTTTATTCAAGAACGTTTCCATTGTAAAGCACCTTCGTGTGGCGGTTGTGGCTCATGTAATCTTCCTGATGGTGTACCAGCAGCAGAATATTTTGCAGATTACATTGATGGTAAGGTCGAATTTGTCAAACTCGCCGCGAAGATTTGGGAGTAGGGGGGCTTTCTCCTGCTTGACAATGTAATTCCAAGATAAAATATAGTCCTGATAATTTAGGGTTTCTGTGGGACGTCTTATTATTTTTTTTAGATCTTCCAATTAGGTTATCAGAAACTTTTCTGATGCCATATAATGCAAAAAAGGTATGCCTCACGACATACCTTCTTCTGTGTTCTTAGTCATTCTATTAATTTGAGCCTCTTGTCGGATTCGAACCAACGACCCCGAGATTACAAATCACGTGCTCTGGCCAACTGAGCTAAAGAGGCGGGGTGGACAAGCGATTCCTATCGCACCGCTACAACCTTCTGCCCTTGCTACGTTCCCGTCCTGGGGGATTCAAAGGGAGCTGGTCGTAAGAGACTTGCCCGTCTTCTACTTTACCATTGCTGTTAAAGCGGGTGCAAAGATACATAAATTATTTATTTCTGGCAAAGAGAAATCAAAACTTTTTCTGTTTTTAACAAAAAAACACAAATTCCTTTGTTTATAAGGGTTCTACGCATTGTCATTACGTTTGGTCATTATTGTAGATTGCAAATATACTGCTTTTTTGTGATACTACTATAATTCTAAGGAAAATATTACATATATGAAACACCCTCCCAGAGCTTAAAATAACGGCTCTAGGAGGCTTTTTAGGTTTTGAAAAAATACATCTCGTGGAAAAGTCGGGGGGCGGTGGTTTCAGCGCATCATCGGTTAAAATTTTACCCCATACCCCTATTTTGCTCTTATTTCTAATATTCCAATTACAGATAAGTCTTTACACTCTCCTATAAAAGATTCATCTTCTATAGATATATGCTTTGGCTTTCCCTTTAAGTTATTATTATTAATATATCTACTTATTTCTTCGGATAAAATGGTTTCTACTCTTAAATTATTTGGTTTATTTTCTCCATCTAACTTTATTTCAATAGCAGCATTAAAAGTATAACTTTCCTCACCAATGTTAAATCTAATTTTTGTCATTGTTTTTAATAGTTTAATTTACTCTGTATCCTATCCTTCCTACTTGCAGAGCATTATTAATAAGGATAATAAGTCCGTATAATCTTTGTTTAATTATTGATAGTAGATATTACTTCCTCTGTGGTTTTAGCTTTACTAATCTCCTTTATTTGTTCTTCTGTTAGACTTCTTAGCTTATCATTGCCTACCTCTAAAGCAGCTTGAATAAGGTAACGTTTCTTAATTATGCTATCTTTGAATTGCTTACTAACTATATCTAAAAATTCTTTAGCTCTATCTAAATCTAATCCATTTGGATTAAGTGCTTTATCTTCATAGGCTCTTTTTAAGTCTGCACTCTTTAGTTTATCAGCTTTACCATACATTATAAGGCTTATAGTACTAGCCTTAAATCCTCTCTTTACTAATTCTCCAGCTAGTTTAGTAGCTTCGTCTGTACTATCCATTGATGCACCAACTAAGTAATCATTTGTTTGCCAAGTCTTAGCAGCATAGTTAGCAGCACCTAAGATATTATTAATAGAATCATCTACAGTACATTCCATAAATAGTAACTTATTATCATCTACAGTAGGAGTATCTGTATCTCTTAGTAACTCTTTTCCACTATCAGATACTTTAATAGTCTTTCTACTAGCTATAAATCTATGCTGTCCGTCAACAATAACTACATAATTTTCTGGATTATTTATATTCTCTCCAGTAATAGCATCTACCATTTTTAAGCCTTCATTCTGGGCTTTCTCTCCACTTACATAAATGATAGGAGAAATGTTAGTGTGAAACTGTTGATAAGTCTTACAAATGCTTTTTAGGTTAGCTTTGTTTAGGTTTCTATTGTTTGCTACAAAAGCTACTTCTTTACCATTGTACTTTAACTCTGAATATGTAATTATATTCTTCATTTTAATAATCCTCCTAAGCCAGATTAATTATAACTCCTCTGATGTGGCTTTGGTGGTCGTATTAAGCACCAGATTTGTTTTATTTCGGCTGCAAAGATATAACAGTTATTTATGATAGAAAAGAATATCAAGTAATAGACTAAGGGGTAAAAAATGACAAAAAAATAACACCCTAAAAATAGAGTGTTATAATGTAGTTACCAATAAATACTATTAAGCGTTGGTATTTTTATATTCTTATATCTACTTAGAAGATTCTTTAAATGGTTTAGTTTATCACCATTATCTTTATATTCCGTTATAAATTTAATATCATCAGAGATACTAAGTACATATATCATTTTAGATATTAAGAAAGATTTATCTTTAGATGCTCTAGTTCCTTTTTTAGCTACTAAGGGTTTTAGAAACATACTAAGATACTTATTAAATAGATATATCTGATATATTAATGGTAGGCTGGTAGTTGCTTTTATATCTAATGTTGATTCATCTAAAATCTTGTTATACTTCTCCATAAAAGTAGTTATAGCTACATTTATATATATTAAAGTTGTCTTATCGGTAATAACAACCTTTTTGCCACCTTCTACTTTAAAGGAAAGTTCCCCACCTTTTTTAGCTGATAATATACGGTCATATTTTATCTTTATATTCATTTTATTTAATTCATCTAACAAATTAGATAGTTCTTCCTTATGTGTTGGATTAGTCTTTATTGCATTTGTTGTTTGTCCTTTTACATAGTCTTTAAGGAATAAACAGAGATACCAGAATTTGTTAGAATCTAAGCCAAAAGCATCTAAAGTATATTGTATTTCTAGTTTATCATCTAAGTATTTATCAACGCCAATAGGCTTTACCATTCCTTTTACATATCTAATACCAAATAAATCTGGCATATTAGACTCATAAAAGCCCTCTCCGTCATAAGATGGAAACACTTTATTAGCAAAATCCACTACATACTCCAGTAATGGCTCATCATAATAATCTTCTCTACTTTGTATATCTAATATCTCCATATTGACAAAGATACTAAAAAAGGCTGATACACAAAGTACCAGCCTAATTTTTTATTCTATTGTAATAGTAATATTTTTCTATCCTTCTAATTTCTTTAGTAGTATCTCTAATGTTTCTTTACTGTCAAATACTCCACCTTTAAAAGTATTCTTTCCTACTAATATACAACCTTCTGTATCTTTAGGAAAGTTACCCTAATGGATTCTTATACCGTCAAATCCTTTAACCCCTACTATTAATGGTAATATTCTTTTAAATCTAGGGCTATAAGTAAGTTCTACTTTATAAGTTCCAGTAGGTATAGCTGTCTTACTAAATACCTTTTTAGCTTTAATATATAGTAAACTCTAACTATCACTTAATCCTCTATCAGTATCTTCTAATGTATTGCAGAAAAACTATCCATCTATATATAGATTACCTATAGTGTAATCATTCATTTTTGCCGTCCTCTTTACTACTATTCTCATTTGATATTTTATGTAAAGCATCAGTAAGTACATCTATAATCTTATTATCAGCTTTTGTTTCAAACTCTCCTATCTTACTTTTAAAGTAAATACTTACTCCAAAGATACCACCAGCAGTAATAAAAGCCTAAGCTATGTATATTAATACTCCAGTGGCTATATTAAAAGCATTAAGGAAAAAGGATAGAAAAGCAATAGCTATACCACTAATCACTAGTAATATTGCCATACTATACTATATTTTATCCTTAATGCCTAAACTCTACCATTTATCCATTAATTATATAGAAATTTTACCTAAGTTTACATATTTCCAGACTAAGCACTCCTAAGTACTTTTCTTCTCTATTCCTATTTCACACTTTAATACTAAGAATTGTCCAGATTTTATATCTATGTATGATGTATAAGCGAGTGGCATACCAGAAATATCCCCATAAATACTAATGGTATTAGCTGGATATTTAGGGTTTATCTTATTATAAATATAAAAAAAGTTTCCAGCAAATCCTCTACATATCTCATTCCATTCAGATTTTTTAAGCCTAAATTCATATTACCCATAATAGCATCACCATCTACTGTACTAATAAACATCTAAGGTAATGATAAATTTTGCTAAGGTAGGTATGTTCTAGTTCCTCCTACTGGCTCTTCATTATTACCTATCTATATTCTAGGCATTAATCTATCTAATCTAAGTCCGCTATAACTACCTTTCTATATATAATAATCAAAATTTTCTTTAGTGATTATTGTTTTTCCATAAGATACACACCCCTAAAATCTAGCACTTCCACTACCTATTAAGTTACCTTTAGAATCAATTTCAAAGGTAGGCTATCCAGATTCATTAACCACTTTAAAATTATTAGATGTAGCTATTATCTATCCATCTTTAATATTTATTCCAGCACTCTTAATTCTTAGTTGTAATTCATCTGATTGCTACTTGATAATGGATTCTGATTCTGTAATTTTTAATAGCTTCGTATTATGTAGTTTAATAATCCACGGCAATGTTTTCTAATTCTGTTGCGCTTCACTTTCTAAATATAGCAACAAATAAGGTTTATCTTCTGTAACATTAAACTCATAGGTATATAATCTATGCTGTGGAGTATCAGAGTAATCAATTACTTTATAGTCTATTCTAGCACTATCCCAAGCAGCTTTAGCACATAAAGATACCTATAAACTAGCTCTTACATCTTCCCCATTAATAGTAGGAATAAAAGATAATATATATTTACCAGCTTCTAACTTAATAAAGTCACTACCATAGTCAATATCATTTGTTTTATCAGTACTCTTAAAAGTGTATGTATCTGTAGCTGCATCATATTCTCTAGATTGGTGTGGTTGTTTATCACTATGAATAAAAAACTGCTTGTCATTAATAATGTTCTGTTTAGATAATTCCATTTTGCCTACTCTGCTTTCTATACTATCTGCTTTCTAATTTAATGTAGAATAGTTATTAGTTATCTACTTTACATTATTTGCTATCTTAGTTTCATTAGCTGTTATTCTGCTTTTGATACTGGCTACTTCTTTATCTGTAGCCTATTTAATTTCAAATGTAGCAGATGGAATTAATGTTACTGGTATTGTATAGCTTTCTATAAGTTTACTATTTTCACCAAATGTTATTTCAATGTGTGTAAGTGGTTTATTATTCTAACCTTTATAAGGTGCATCATTATTGATATAACTAAAAGTCCCATCAGAATTAATAGTAAAATCTATAGCTAAATCTAACTACTTTATCTTTCCCTATATAGCATATTTTGTAGGGTTGGTTACTGCTTTTATATTATTTCCAGTAACCTATATAATCTTTCCACTAATATTAATATGTAGATGCTCATTATTATCTACATACGCTTCCTATGTGTAAAACTATAGCTTAACAAATTCAGCATCTTTACCAGCAGCCCCAGTATCTCCTTTTTCTAATATAGATATGGTTATTTGTCCTCTTGCTATTTTAATCATATTACTAATTTTAAATGGAGTAGGTTTTTATGCCTACTCCAAATTATTATTTACTTAAAGTTACTATATATGTAGCCTTTACTGCTACTTCTGCTTTAGTTACTGTAAGAGTTCTACCAGTCTTTGTGCCGCTTGTACCCCAGCTATTATCTAAAGCACCATCTTTATTATATTTCTACCAAGTGCAAGTTAATCCAGTGAAAAAACTATCTGGTAAAAGATTTCCGTTCTGCCATACATTAACCTTTAATGTAGTAGATGTATTACCACTAGTAAGAGTAGTTCCAGCTGGTGCTTCTATATCTACTGAATATGGGTCACTCATATCAGCAAATGATATAATATCTGCTACTGATGTATTTCTAGTACCACTAGAAGGGTCTGTATCAGTAATAATACATTTATAACTAGCAAAGTTTAAAACAGCAGCAGCTGGTATAGTAATCTCATTTGTATTAAAATTAGTAATACCATTAGCATTAGCTGTAGTAATATCTTTCCAAGTACCATCCAGTACCTACCATTTATAAGATACATTAGTATTATCAATAGTTGAACCTCTCCACAAATCGCAATGAGCTTTTAAAGATGCTACATTACCATTTTTAAATACAGTACCATTAGGAGCATAAGCAATAGCTCTAATTGACTATCCAGTATTAACAACCTTAGTAATAGTATAAACAGCCTTAGCAGTTGTTTCAGCTCCAGTATCGGGGTCTACATAGATTACTGTACACTCTATAGAAAGTGCATTAAGATTACTAAGATTGTTCTTAATTGTAAGATTGTAAGGTGATGTAGTAGCTGCTGTTGCTCCAAAGTTATTAAGAGTAGGAGAGCCGTTTATATTCCAAACTGGAGTACCTTTTAATCTAGCTACCTAGTTAGTTTCAGTACCAGATACATAAACCTCTGGAGATATTACTAAGTTAGTTGCTGGATAATTAGGTACATAGGAACTATTTTCCTAGTTAAAAATCTGTGTTGCTGGCTGATTAGATGATAAGAAAAGGTTAATAGATTTACCATCATTTAAATCAACGATTGTTATTTGTCCTCTTGCTATATTTGCCATAGTTATAAATAAGTTTTAATGTTATCAATATCAATTATACAATTAAAAGTACATCTTCTAATTACATCATTATCTGTTAAATGTATGGTTTTCCCTATACCTTCTTTTGTTTTATTCCAAGCCATATCTGCATCCTTATTTGTGCTAACTCTAATCCAGCTGAATAACGAAGGGGGTATTTTGTCGGTTATATTTTTCGTACCACACCATACTTCCGCATATAAATCTACTTCTCTATCATTTATAAGAGTTAAATTACCGTCTACAGAGTAAACTCTTACATCTATATTATTTTCTCCCTAATAAGCATTGTGCTTTACATAATCTTCTATTCTTTCTCCAGTAGATACTTTAAAATTACCAGTAAATTCATTTAATCCAGAACTAAGTACGGTTAATCTATGTGTATCTAATCTGTAGTCATTAATACCTTTATATTGTACAATAGAAGGAGCTACTAAGGCTTTATCTAAAAACTTACTATTATAAGCAGAAAGTATAATAGCGTTCTATCTGGTTACATCAGTTCTATTACCAAGCTATACTATCTTATCTCCTTTAGCTGGATTAGTTGTAGAAACTGTATCTTTATCAGTATCAGAAAGTATAACATAGTTATATAAAACATTCTCTATAGTTTCAGTTCCTACTTCTGTACATAATCTCCAGTAATAGGTATTAGTAACATTATCAGTTGTATCAACATTAAATGTTTGGCACACTACCTAATCATTCTAAGCAAACTGATTATATATCTTTTTATCTCCATCTGTAGCTCTCCAATAACATTTAAAGTTATCATTTATTGTAGTTACTTTATCTATAGTAGCATTAGCTGGAGTAAGAATTATCTAACCGCCTACAGATTTAATTTCATCTATTATAAGGTTGAAAAAGTGTGCTGCCTTAGTAACAGTAAGAGTTTCTACTGATATGTTGCCAGCAAGCAAATCACTTAATGTAGCCTTTGTTCCAGTCAATTCTTTAAACTTACCAACTAAATAGTTTAATGTATCTCCAGAAACATCATTAATAGTAGCTTTCTTAATAGTCCCAGTATCAGTAGTAATATCATTTCCAGTTAGTTTATTACCGCTAATAGTACCTTCTGCATTAATGTTACCCCCTACTTTGTCTTGTTCGTCTGTAGTAGCTTTCACATTAATATCACCGCCTACAGTGGTAATACTGGTAATATTGCTCATATCACCGCCTACATCCTATTTACCATTAAACGGCTAACCGTATATAGTATGTGTTTCCAGTTCCTAATTACCCTATTTAGTAGTGCCTTCATTATTATAGATAATTCGGCTATCTTTTCCAGAATCTTTAGGCTTATTATACTTCTGTATTTGTATCATTTCTTTTCAATTAGTTTAATATCCACCTAATTATTTCTGTAATCTCTATTTATATAGTCTACTATAAATACTCTATCATTAATAGTAGTATCTCTATACAGTCCATATATATAGTTATCATTTCTAAGGGGTAACTATAAAATAACGGATGCTGTATTATACTAATTATATATTCTCTATATTAAATGTTCTTCCTATCTGGCTATATCTCTAGTTGCTCTATTATATGTTTTATCCAGATATTCCATACTGCCATCAGTTTTTTAAATAGCTATAGAACTGTAGTTTGGCTTTTTATTATCCCAAGTACAAACCTTAAATTTAATATCTCCCAGCTCTTTTACATAGTCTGTATTAATATCATTGGTATATATAGTATCACTATCATTAACCTTACTAAATGTAGGGTCGCCAATAATAGCCTTAAACTTAAAATCTTTTAGAAATACACAACTATGTTTATAGTGCTATCCTTTATCCTTTCCAGATTTTACACTATGAAAATTAGGGTCAAATGGCTTATATACTGTAAGTGTTGGTAAACCGCTTATAACTCCATTTTTAGGTAATGTAATTAAATATCCTTGCTCGTTTGTACCAATACGCCAATTAACACTATTGATAAACTTTAGATTCTTAAACATAGTTGCATCTGCCCTTCTATCTCCTTTACCAGCATCATCTTTCATATATGGAATTTTGAAAGTAGTTTCTGTTGTTACCCAGCCATTATTTCCTTTTTTCTAATCACCACTCCAATATAAGTTACCCCACTATAATTTAGCCATTAAATAGGTCTATCCAGCATCCATAGCATACCGCCCTTCTGATATATCAGATTCTCCTTCTGGAATTGGATAGGGGTCATCATCATAATAGTGATACATATAATTACCACTAATAATAAGATAAGCATTATCTCCTCCAAATAAAGCAGTAGTATCAGATACTACAGTTTGTAAATATGGATATTGAGTAATGTTATCATTACTAATATGATTTCTTTGTGGATTTAATAGTACTATGTAATCTGAAAAATCAACCTTACTAAATTCATTAGCTGCTAACCAATTATCTAAAGTAATTTTACCTTTAGTTACTTGAAATACTAAATCTGAAAATATAAAAGGAATATCTGAACCTACATCTAGCTTTTTTACACAAAACTTAGCTATAGTAGCACCGTGCATAGATTTAGTATCTGTATAGTTTAGTGACTTAATACTATCTGTTATATCTCTACCATTAGCATCATACTTGTAAAACTTATAGTATGGATTATTAAAGTACTTAACAAATACTACGTTTAAAGCATTATTACCTCCGTCTGGATTCCTTACTGTATCTAAGAATACTATCATATTCTTATTTTTACTATCAGCAGTATTACCTACTTTGTTAGCTACAACTTCTCCATACATACCAGAACTGGCATTATTAGAATTTTGTAAAGTAGTATCTGAATCAGCTGTAATATTAATAGCCCTATCAAACATATCTGGTAGTATCTCATCAAACGTATATAAATCATCAGTAATTTTTACTTTGTTATAAACATTGTCGATAGATAAAGATGAACCACTATTTGAATAATCATCAGCTGTAATAGTCTTATTAAAAGATACTGTTATTTTTTCTGGAGTAGGATTATCAATAGTATATTTATAATAATCATTGATTCCATTTTTAATAGCATCATAATCCAGAAAATAAACTAAATCTCTATCAGCAACAGCTGTTACCCCTAGAAACTTACAAATCTCTTCTAATACATCTTTATAAGTCCAAGCTACATCTGTATCAGATTCCTCTGGTTTCTTATCATCGTAAAGATTCTATTCTGATATGTATAGTTTATCTAAGATGCTATCTATATTTGTGTTATTAAGTTGTGTGTTAGCACTAAAAACAAACCCAGCATAAGCATTACAGTTTTTAATAGCCTTATTAATTATGCTTAGTAAGGTTGTTACTTTCTTTTTATCTGTTGTGTACTTTATATATTGTAGAGTAGCTAAAGCATCTATACAAGAAAGCTCTATCTCTTCTCTTTCTTCTTCAAATCCCATATTATAAAGGTTTGGCTCAATGTAACCAGTCCAAGCTATACCTTTACTATCTGATAATTCTATTTTAGTACCCTATGCTTTACCACTATAAATATCAAAGTTATAATCTGGTGTAATTATATTACAGCTAGCAGACTGATATTTAACTGGCTTATATATTGTATCGTCTGAACTATCCATCTCTGTTTTAAAAGGTACACTACCTAGAGTTAGGTTTCTCTAGATAGTCCCTTTTGTTCCATTAGTTATTTTAATTGTATAGAGATTATTATTAATATCTCTAAACCCAGCATTATAAATCATCGTATTTTACCCATTTTAGAACCATAGTTATTTAATGCTACATATAAATCAGAACCTTTAATTTTGACGGTAGGAGTACCAGTATTAGAAGCAACTCCACCGCCATCTAGTAGCCTAAATAAATTACCCTATTGTTTATTATTAAGTATCATTTCTCCAGCGTTTACTCTGGCAAACATATTATCACCGTGAAAACTATTACCCCCAATAATTCCACCATCAGCAAAGCTACCAATCATAGCAATACCAGCAACTACAGCAGCTATACCAGCAGCAATAGCAGCTATATTTAATGGGAATGGCATTTTAGAACCTTCCTTTGTAGCACTACTAATAGCTTCTGCACTATTAGCAGCTACTTTAGCACCAGAGTTAGCAACTTCCTAAGATGTTGCAGCTGTATCAATAGCAGCAGTAGCAGCTGTTGTAGCTCCTAATAACTCTGTAATAGTATTTACAGCAGTCATTACACTACCAATAGTTTGTAATATAGTTGTAGCAGTATCTACTACTCCCATAAAAACAGTCCAAGCATCAGCACCATTAGCCAAAGCATTAGATAAGGATTCTATACTATTAACAACATTTCCTATACCTTCTAAACCACCTATAATATCATTCGCATTATTTCTAAAATCCGCAAAGTCTTTTTCAAAATCAGTTTCAATATGTACTTTTATTGGCTTTAATCCTAATGCCTATAATTGCTTATTAATATCAGCTATCTAACTATCAGCAGCCTATTTGTCTATTAGTCCTATATTACGCTAATTAGTAACAGAACTAATATTTGTCTAAGCATTATCATAAGATTTAACTTTATCCTAAGTGCTAAAATCCAGCTTTTTAATCTTAATAGTAGTAGTATCACTAATAGTATCTATAGCATCCTATAACTCTTTCTTAGTGGTTTCTAACTTAACTCTAGCATCTACAGTAAGATTTTCATTCTATAGCTACTCTGATATTTCTTCTATCTGATTATCCAGATCAGCTATAGAACCTTTTGCAAATGTATTTAGTAATTCCTTCTATTGCTTAATTTGCTTAGTAATCTAAAACCATTCATCCGTTCTAGGTACTGTTTTGTTGTAACTATTCAGCGATAATAGATATATAAGTGCATATCAATTTATCAAACCTTAA
>ERZ772909.1185-NODE-1185-length-14731-cov-7.546607_pt1 | contig 14731 bp, 12 predicted proteins | sample MGYA00511137_ERZ772909 | MGnify/ENA primary metagenome ERZ772909 (study PRJEB29015, sample SAMEA2738095) | human oral metagenome | biome: human oral; feature: human-associated habitat; material: saliva | place: China | collected 2270 ... | reverse complement strand
GCAATGTGCCACTCGTCAGCGCCTACTCCTTCCCCATCTCCACCAGCAGCTACGGCCTCTCCCTGCGTATCACGCTCGATAACTAACCACCCACTCACGGCTCGACACACCAAGCCCGCACGAAGCATGCTCCTCGGCATCTTCGTGCGGGCTTTTCATTTCGATGAAGCCCCCTTACTCTAGACGAAGCTACACGCTCCTCTACGGGGGAGGGGGTTGCGACCAGTACTGGTCGGTGGGTTGACCAGTACTGGTTACCCTATGTGACCAGTACTACTTCGCGTCGTGACCAGTAGTGGTCCGGTCATCGACCAGTACTGGTCAAGATATGGGTCTATATAGGGAGACTATTTACCATCACGTAATCCGCTTACAAATAACGAGATAACACACCTCCCATTTACACACCTCACCGCCCCCAAAGTGGGGTAAATGACGAGACACTTGCGGGAGAGCATATAGGCGTATCCTGAGGGTCTATGGAGGGAGTTTACCTGATAGATGATCGGGGTACTCTATATAGTGGAGAGATTAGCTACTTTTGTGAGCGTAATCACACTCCCCCCCTTGAGAAAAACATGACCTCAGACACAACTACGCTCAGCCCCCTGCGTAAGGGGATCGCAGGCGCCCAGTACCTATTCGTTGCCTTCGGAGCCACAGTCCTCGTACCTATCCTCGTCGGGCTCGATCCGTCGACCGCCCTCTTCTCAGCTGGTATCGGCACCCTCCTCTTCCACCTCGTGACCAAGGGCAAGGTACCCATCTTCCTCGGCAGTAGCTTCGCCTTCATCGCACCGATCATCAAAGCCACAGAGCTCTACGGACTCAGCGGCGCGCTCTTCGGCTGTATCGGGGTGAGTGCCGTGTACTTCGTGATGTCGCTCCTGATCCGTCTCTTCGGCCTGCGCTTCATCTCCCGTCTCTTCCCTCCAGTCGTCATCGGCCCCATCATCATGCTCATCGGGCTCTCCCTCTCGGACTCCGCCGTGAAGATGGCCTCAACGAACTGGCCCCTGGCGGTCATCTCGCTCGCTACGGCGATCATCGTCACGCTCTACGGCCGAGGGATCACGAAGCTCATCCCCATCTTCCTCGGTATCGTCGTGGGCTATATCGCTGACCTTATCTTCTTCGAGGTCGATCTAAGGCCCATCGCTGAGGCCTCTTGGCTGAGCCTACCTAAGATCACGCTCCCCGAGAACTTCTCCTTTGCCCCCATCCTCTTCATGATCCCCGTGGCCATCGCCCCCGTCATCGAGCATATCGGTGACGTGTATGTGGTGAATAATGTCGCAGGGAAGAACTTCGTCAAGGACCCTGGCCTGCACCGCACGATGCTCGGCGACGGTATCGCCTGTCTCTTCGCCTCTCTTGTCGGGGGGCCTCCTGTGACGACCTACTCTGAGGTCACGGGTGCCATGTCGCTGACGAAGGTCACCGACCCGCTGGTCTTCCGTATCGCAGCCGTCACGGGTGTGCTCTTCTCCCTCATCGGGAAGGTCAGCGCCCTCCTGCGTAGCATCGACCAGGCTATCCTCGGTGGGATCATGCTCCTGCTCTTCGGCACGATCGCTGGCGCAGGGATCTCGAGCCTCCTGCATAGCCGTGTGAACCTCGCCTCGTCGCGCAACGTGGTCATCATCTCCGTCACCCTCACTACGGGTATCGGGGGTGCCGCACTCTCCTTCGGCAACTTCTCCCTCTCGGGTATCAGGCTCTCGGCTGTCATCGCCGTCCTGCTGAACCTGCTCCTCCCCGAGCGCAAGGAGGATCGCGAGGAGCCTACTACGAAGCAATAACTTAACTCTCACAATAATCCATCCATGCGACAGCTTTATCGTATCGCGCTTGTACTCCTGCTGACTACCCTCGGAGCACAAGCACAAAACATTCAGCTCCACTACGACTTCGGGCGCCAGCTCTATAGCAAGGACCAGCCCGATCGTCCCAAGCTCACCACGACCGTGGAACTCTTCCGCCCCGATAGCTGGGGGAATACCTTCTTCTTTGTCGATATGAACTATCAGCGAGAGGGCATCACCTCGGCCTACTGGGAGATCTCTCGTGAGTTCAGCCTCGGCAAGCTCCCTCTGGCCCTGCATATCGAGTACGACGGCGGGCTGAGCAATCAGTTCTCCTATAAGAATGCCTACCTCGCAGGTCTGACCTACGCGTGGAACCAAGCAGACTATCAGGCAGGCTTCACCTTCACGCCGATGTATAAGTATCTGGCACGTCAGGATAGACCCCACTCCTTCCAGCTGACGAGCACGTGGTACCTGCACATGGCAGGTGGTAAGCTCTCCTTCCTGGGCTTCGCTGATCTCTGGGGCGACCGTCATCTCGTCACGGGCAAGAACAACATTATCTTCATCACCGAGCCGCAGCTTTGGGTGAACTTGAATAAGTTCGAGGGTATCAACCCCAAGTTCAACCTCAGCATCGGTACCGAATGGGAGATCAGCAGCAACTTCGCTGTACTGGACAAGACCGTCGTGAACCCCACGCTGGCCATCAAGTGGACCTTCTAAGCCCCCGCACACTCTAATGCAAGCACTCTATCGCCTTGTGGGCTTTGACCCCACGAAGTACAAGCTCCGCACCGAGCTTTTGGCAGGCCTGACGACCTTCCTCACGATGAGCTATATCCTCGCGGTCAACCCCGACATCCTCAGCACTGCTGGCATGGACAAGGGCGCCGTCTTCACCGCTACCGCCCTGGCATCAGCCGTCGGTACGCTCCTCATCGCCTTCTTAGCTAAGCTGCCCTTCGCCCAGGCTCCCAGCATGGGTATCAATGCCTTCTTCGCCTTCACCCTCGTCATGGGGATGGGCTACAGCTGGCAGGCTGGTCTGGCAGCCGTCTTCGTCGAAGGGATCATCTTCATCCTGCTCACCGCCTTCAACATCCGTGAGCAGATCGTCCGCTGTATCCCGAAGAACCTCCGCTTCGCTATCTCGGCAGGTATCGGCTTCTTCATCGCCTTCATCGGGCTGAAGAATGCTGGGGTCATCGTCGCCAACGAAGCTACCTTCGTAGCCCTCGGCCCCTTCACCCCTACGGCTATCCTCGCCGTCATCGGTATCATCCTCAGCGGTGTCCTGATGACGCTGCGTGTACGCGGTGCGCTCTTCTACAGCATCGTCCTCTGCACGATCATCGGGATTCCCCTCGGCGTGACACAGATCCCCGATAGCTTCATCCCCGTCTCCCTACCCCGCTCGCTGGCACCTACGTTCCTGCAGTTCGACTTCAAGGCACTGCTCAACATGGATATGGCGCTCACGATCTTCGCTCTGGTCTTCATGGATATCTTCAACACCGTGGGTACGCTCATCGGTGCTGCTGCTAAGACTGAGATGATGGACAGCGAAGGCAACGTGAAGAACATCAAGCAGGCGATGATGGCTGACGCTCTGGCCACCTCCATCGGTGCCGTCTGCGGTACGTCGACCGTGACGACCTTCGTAGAGAGTGGTGCAGGTATCGCCGAGGGCGGCCGCACGGGTATGACTGCACTATCTACGGCTGTACTTTTTATCCTCGCGCTCTTCCTCTCACCCCTCTTCCTACTCATCCCCTCCGCAGCGACGACGGGTGCTCTTGTGCTCGTAGGTGTACTGATGCTGAGCTCTATCCAGGATATCGACCTCATGGATATCTCCGAGGCACTGCCCAGCTTCATCACCGTACTGACGATGGTGCTGACCTACAATATCGCCGAAGGGATGGCCCTCGGGCTCATTTCCTACACGCTGGTCAAGCTCCTCAGCGGCCAGTGGCGCCAGGTCTCCATCACCCTCTACATCGTCTCGGCACTCCTCATCCTGCGCTACATCCTCGCTATATAATAGTAGAGCGCACTACGCGTGCCCACAACGAAGAAGACCCCTCCCTCACGACTTCACCTGTCGCGGGGGAGGGGTCTTCGCATGGTCCTCCGTGAGATACAAGTCCCTTTTACAAAAGCGTTGTATCTTTGCGTTATTAAATAAATCATTGTTCGTAGAGCCTACATGGCTCCTCCCAAGCATATGCCGCTCGCAGAGATCCACGCTATACGCTACGTCCGCGCCTCGATACTTACGCTCCTCCTCTGTCTCGCTCTTGCTCCCCTCGGGATGCAAGCCCAGCGCCTCTTCACCGTCGTCATCGACGCTGGTCACGGGGGGAAGGACTCTGGTACCGTAGGGAATGGTGGCAAGGAGAAGGATATCACCCTCGCGGTAGCCAAGCTCGTCGGCAGCAAGATCCAAGCAGCGCACCCCGAGGTACGCGTACTCTATACCCGTAGCACCGACGTCTTCGTCGGCCTGCAGGCCCGTGCAGACTTTGCCAATAAGCAGAAGGCCTCCCTCATGCTCAGCATACACGTCAACAGCGCACCGTCGAAGGACGTCCACGGTACGGAGACCTATGTACTGGGGATAGCGAAGTTCGCCAACAACCTCAGCGTGGCGATGCGTGAGAACAAGGCGATGCTCCTCGAGAGTAACTATAAGACGACTTACAAGGGCTTCGACCCGACGTCGACGGAGAGCTATATTATGTTTGACCTTATGCAAGATGCTTACTTCAACAAGAGCATCGAGCTGGCAAACAAGATTCAGCGCCAGTACCGCTCCGCTGGACGCTACAGCCGTGGCGTACGTCAGGACATCCTCTGGGTACTGAGCCAGTCGGCTATGCCCAGCATCCTCACCGAGATCGGCTTCCTCTCGAATGCCAACGAAGCCTCCTTCATGCTCAGCGCAGCAGGCCAGCAGTCCCTTGCCTCAGCCATCGCCGCAGGCTTCAGCTCTTACTACCGCAGCTATCGCGGCAAGAGCACGAAGCCCCAGGACAGCAAGGAGGCCGACAGCACCGAGACAAAGAAGGAAGAGACCGCTACTGTTAGCGACGAGACCGCCGAAGAGCCTACCGCAGACAAGGAGACCAGTCCCCGAGCAGAGGTAGAGCGTGCGATGAACCAGAGCCGTGAGCGTAGCAAGGAGAAGACGGCGGAGCGCAAGCAGGAGCAGACCAAGAAGGAGAGCGAAGCGAAGAACTCCGAATCGGGGATCACGTACCGCGTCCAGTTCCTCTCCAGCCCCGATAAGATCGACACGAAAGATGCGCGCTTCCGCAAGCTCCCTACCGCAGTAGAGCGAATGAAGGTCGGGCGCGCGTACATCTATCTGCTCGCACCCACGAGCTCGAAGGCCGAAGCGCAGAAGCAGCTTCGTGCCCTCCCCCGCACTTACCGCGATGCTTACATCGCACGCTACCGAGGCAAGACACGCCTCTAAGCCCCCCTATCAAAGAGCATATATAGAAATAAGATACATATGAAGATAAAGAAAGAGGTACAGATCGGCCTGCTGGCCATCATCGCCGTTGCCCTCGGCTACATCGGGGTCAACTTCCTCAAGGGTATCGAAGTCTTTAAGAAGACCTCGATCTATTACGCCCACTTCGACAACCTCAGCGGCATCTCTGCAGCAGCTCCCGTCGAAGCCAGTGGCTTCAAGGTGGGCAACGTCCGCTCGGTAGCCTTCGACTATGCCCGTGGCTATGGCGCTACGCTCGAGCTGGCGCTCGATGACGATATGCGCATCCCCGTAGGGAGTCAGCTGAAGATCAAGTCAAATCCTCTTGGGAGTGCCGAGCTTGTGCTCATTATCAATCCCCAGAGCCAGACCTACCTCAGCGAGGGGGATACCATCGCCAGCCAAGACGCAGGCGACGGGCTCCTATCCTCCGTCTCTGAGAAGATCCTCCCCGCCATCGCAGGGATGATGCCCACGATCACCAACACGCTGGAGCGCCTGAATGCCTTGCTCAACGACAAGAGCATCGACAGCATGCTCTACGGGCTGAGTGCCTCTACACAGCAGCTGCACGGCATGATGGCTGGGCTGAACCGCACGAGCCGCAGCCTTGGCCCCGTCCTCGACAACGTCGGGCACATGAGCTCGAACCTTGCGAACTTCTCCGGTCAGCTCTCCTCGATGCGCCTTGACTCGCTGATGCTCAGCCTTCAGGAGACGACGGCTCAGCTTCAGATGGTATCCCAGCAGCTCCGTGGCAAGGACAATACCGCAGGGCTTCTCCTCAACGACCCTTCACTCTACAACCGCCTCGACAGCCTCGTAGGCAGTGCAGACCGTCTCATGCGTGACCTGCAGGAGAACCCCAAGCGCTACGTGCACTTCTCCATCTTCTAAGCCCACACGACCGACACGATCACCATGGAGCGTCTACTCATCACCGGAGCCTCTGGCTTCATCGGCAGCCACCTCGTCCGCCAAGCCCTCGAAGCGGGCTACGAGGTATGGGCCGCTGTACGTAAGGACAGTGACAAGACCCGCCTTGAGAAGCAAGGGGTCAAGCTGCTTGAAGTCGACTACTATGATGAGGAGCAGCTCTTCGGTGCTCTCGACTCGGTCCGTCCCTTAGAGGAAGGCGGTCCCCAGTGGGACTACGTCATCCACAATGCGGGCATCACGAAGACCGCCCGCCTGGAGGAGTTCACAGAGGTCAATGCCGAGCATACGCGCCGACTACTCCGTGCACTCAGCCGTCTCTCGGAGCACCCCAAGCGCTTCGTCCTGATGAGTAGCCTCAGTAGCTACGGCAATGTAGCTGGCCCCGACGAAGCCCTGCATGCCGAGCTCCCTCAGAAGCCCAATACCCGCTATGGCCGTAGTAAATGCCTCGCAGAGCACTACACCGAGCAGTCGGGTCTCCCCTTCACGATCCTCCTCCCCACAGGCGTCTATGGCCCTGGGGACAAGGATTACCTCATCGCCCTACAGAGCATCGCCCGTGGCATCAATGCAATGTCTGGCCTGCGCAAGCAGTACCTGACCTTCGTCTATGGCGGAGATGTTGCCCGTGCTGCCCTCTTTGTGCTGCGCGATGAGCGTGCCCGCGGTCAGCGCTATATCGTAGCCGACGGCGACACCTATACCGACCGAGAGTTCGGTCATCTGGCTCAGCGTCTGCTGGGTCGCAAGCACGTATTCCATATACGTATCCCCCTACCACTGGTGCGCCTCACCTGCCTCTTCGGCTCGCTCCGGGCAGCCATCACGGGGCAGACGACGCCACTCAATCGGGACAAGTACCCGATCCTCGCACAGCGCAACTGGCGCTGTGATCCCTCACCGCTCTTCGCTCTGGGCTTCACCCCAAGCAAGAACCTTGAGGAAGGGCTTCGCGAGACCATCGCCGACGGGCGCTCCCGCGGTCTCCTCCCTTAGTCACCGCCCCCGCATAGCCTGCTCCTCTCAAGAGCTGGCAAACATTGCTCACTTTTTAATTGTGGGAATGGGGGCTTTTGTGTATCTTTGCGCAGATTTTTACGCATAGTTTAAGAGTCACCCATGCATACCGACCAGTACAAGATCAATCTACGGAGTCTCCCGGAGGGCGATCACGAGTACACCTGGCTCCTCGAGGACAGCTACTTCGAGCGCCTATCGGAGGGTAGCGTACACGGCGGTGAGGTCGATGTCGACCTACGCCTGCGCCGTACGGGAGACGTCTTTAGCTTGGACCTCTACTATGAGGGCTATGTGGTGGTCGACTGTGATCGCTGCCTTGACCCAGTAGATATAGATGTAGAGTCCGAGCGCGAGCTTATAGTCAAGTTCGGCAGTGAAGCCCTTGAGGAGAAGGACGAGATCCTCGTCGTCTCTGAGCAAGATGGGGTGCTCGACCTGGAGTGGGTCCTCTATGAGGATATCATCCTGAGCCTTCCCCTACAGCGAATGCATCTCGAGGGCGAGTGCAACGAGGAGATGATGTCGGCCTATGCCCGCATCTCTACCGACGAAGTGCGCGACGAAGCCGAAGGCCCCGCCCCCACCCTCGATGATGAGGGGATCGACGAGCGCTGGGCTGCACTCAAGGCTCTCAAGCGAGATTAGTAATTAAAACAAAATAAGATTTATGGCACATCCTAAAAGAAGACAGTCCAAGACGCGTACCGCTAAGCGCCGTACTCATGATAAGGCAGCTATGCCTACGCTCGCAAAGTGCGCTAACTGCGGTGCATGGCACATCTACCACACGGTATGTGGTGAGTGCGGTTACTACCGCGGTAAGCTCGCCATCGAGCAGGCTTAATAGCCCCGCTTAGCCAACACAAAGAAAAGCCCCAAGGTATCCCCTTTGGGGCTTTTTTTGTAACTTCGTGAGCGACAAGCTAAGGCGATTGAAATTAATCTACATCAGTATATCCAACAACCTATGAGTATCATCAACGCAGCCATCACGGCTGTCGGAGGGTATCTCCCTGAAGATAAGATAACCAATGCCGACCTCGAGAAGATGGTCGATACCAACAACGAGTGGATCATGACCCGTGTCGGGATCCGCGAGCGTCGCATCCTCAAGGATCCCACGAAGGGTGCTTCCTTCCTCGGCATCGAAGCCGTCAAGGATCTCTTCTCCCGCAACAACATCGACCCCGCCACCATCGACGGGATCATCGTGACTACGAATACAGCTGACTACCACTTCCCCACGACGGCTTCTATCGTAGCCTTCGAGACGGGCTGTGTCAACGCCTTTACCTTCGACATGCAGGCTGCTTGCCCCGGCTTCATCTACGCTCTCGAAGCTGGTGCTAACTACATCCGCTCAGGCCGCTACAAGCGCATCATCGTGCTTGCCACTGAGAAGATGACCGCCATCACCGACTACACCGACCGCGCTACGTGCCCTCTCTTCGGCGACGGCGCTGCTTGCGTACTCCTCGAGCCTACTGAGGAGAACGAAGGTGTACTCGACTCTTACTTCCGCACGGATGGTACGGGTCGCACCAATCTCATCATGAAGTCCGGGGGCTCGGCCAGCCCTGCCTCCCACGAGACGGTTGATCGCCGTGAGCACTTCGTCTACCAGGAGGGTGCTGCCGTCTTCAAGCAGGCTGTCAAGGGCATGTCCTCCAGCTGCCGCACCATCATGGAGCGCAACGGACTCAGCTATGACGACATTGCTTGGGTCGTCCCCCACCAGGCCAACCTCCGTATCATCGACGCTGTAGCGCGTGAGATGCAGGTACCTCTGGACCGCGTGATGGTCAACATCGAGTACCGAGGCAACACCAGCTCGGCTACGATCCCCCTCTGCATCTGGGAATTCGAGAAGCAGCTCAAGAAGGGTGACAACCTCATCCTCACGTCCTTCGGCGCAGGCTTCACCTGGGGTGCAGTCTACGTCAAGTGGGCTTACGATCCCAAGAACTAATCTCCCCATACGACAGACCTTGCCTGCCACTCTTCCCTTCGCTGGGAGAGGACGGGCAAGGTCTTTTATTCCTATCCCTCCACACTCCGGACGATGGAAGACAAGCAAGAAGTCACGCACCGCTCAGGCTTCGTCAATATCGTGGGCAACCCCAACGTGGGGAAGTCCACCCTGATGAACCTCCTGGTCGGCGAGCGCGTATCGATCATCACCTCCAAGGCCCAGACGACGCGTCACCGCATCATGGGCATCGTCAATACCCCCGAGCTGCAGATCGTCTACAGCGATACCCCTGGGGTACTGCGCCCGAACTACAAGCTCCAGGAGAGCATGCTCGAGTTCTCCGAGTCGGCTCTCGGTGATGCTGACGTCCTACTCTACGTCACCGACACGGTCGAGACGGCCGATAAGAATGAGTTCTTCCTCGAGCGCGTCCGTGGTGTCAAGTGCCCCGTACTCCTCCTTATTAATAAGGTAGACCTCACGACCCAGGACAAGCTCGTCGAGCTCGTGGAGCGCTGGCACAAGGAGCTTCCTCAGGCGGAGATCATCCCCATCTCTGCGCTCAACAACTTCAATGTCCAGCCCTTGAAGAAGCGCATCGAGAGCCTCATCCCCCCCTCTCCTCCCTACTTCGATAAGGATGCACTGACCGACCGCCCCGCGCGCTTCTTCGTCACCGAGATCATCCGTGAGAAGATCCTCCTCTACTATAAGAAGGAGATCCCCTATTCCGTCGAAGTCGTCGTCGAATCCTTCAAGGAAGAGGACGAGCGCATCCACATCCAGGCCCTCATCGTCGTCGAGCGCGACAGCCAGAAGGGCATCATCATCGGCCACCGCGGTGTCGCCCTGAAGAAGGTCGGCACGATGGCACGTCGCGACATGGAGCGATTCTTCGAGAAGAAGATCTTCCTCGAGCTCTTTGTCAAGGTAGAGAAGGACTGGCGCAATCGCGACAAGATCCTCCGCGCCTACGGCTACCGCCTCGACTAAGAGCGGTAAGCCTCACCCACCAATCACAGCATCAGATATGAGTCATTTAGTAGCAATAGTAGGGCGCCCCAACGTAGGGAAGTCCACCCTCTTCAATCGCTTGACGCAGACCCGTGGGGCCATCGTCAGCGAAGAGGCAGGTACGACCCGTGACCGCCAGTACGGCAAGGTATCATGGCTCGACCGCGAGTTCTCCATCGTCGACACCGGCGGTTGGGTAGTAGGTAGCGAAGATATCTTCGAAGGCGAGATCAACAAGCAAGTGGAGATTGCCATGGAGGAAGCTGATGTCATCCTCTTCGTCGTCGACGTCGAGAGCGGCATCACCGACCTTGACGATGAGGTCGCTGCCAAGCTCCGCCGCACGAAGAAGCCCGTCCTCCTCGTAGCGAACAAGGCGGACAACTTTGCCCAGCACTACGAGGCGGCTGAGTTCTACAGCTTCGGCCTCGGTGACCCTATGCCTATCTCCGCTGTCAGCGGTAGCGGTACGGGTGACCTCCTCGATGCCATCACGAAGAACCTCCCCGAAGGCGAATACGTCGACGAGACCCTCGATGCTCCACGTATCGCTATCGTCGGCCGACCCAACGCGGGTAAGTCTTCGCTCGTCAATGCCTTCATCGGTGAGGAGCGCAACATCGTCACCAACGTAGCAGGCACCACGCGCGACTCGATCTACACGCACTACACGAAGTTCGGCATGAACTTCTACCTCGTCGATACCGCTGGTATCCGCAAGCGTGGCAAGGTCAACGAAGATCTCGAGTACTACTCGGTCATTCGCTCCATCCGCGCTATCGAGAACTCCGACGTCTGTATCCTTATGCTTGACGCCACCCGCGGTATCGAGAGCCAGGACCTCAACATCTTCTCGCTCATCCAGAAGAATAGCAAGGGGCTCATCGTCTGCGTGAATAAGTGGGACCTCGTCGAGGACAAGAGCAATGCCGTCATCAAGACCTTCGAGAACGCTATCCGCGAGCGACTCGCACCCTTCACCGACTTCCCCATTATCTTCATCTCGGCCCTGACGAAGCAGCGTATCTTCAAGGTCCTCGAGGAAGTCCAGCAGGTCTACGAGCGTCGCAGCAAGCGCATCCCCACCTCGAAGCTCAACGAGGTCATGCTCCCCATCATCGAGGCCACGCCTCCTCCTGCTACCAAGGGCAAGTACATCAAGATCAAGTACGTCATGCAGCTCCCCACCGCGGTACCCAGCTTCGCCTTCTTCGCGAACCTCCCCCAGTGGGTCAAGGAGCCTTATCGCCGCTTCCTCGAGAATCAGATCCGTGCGCACTGGGACTTCTCCGGTACGCCCATCAACATCTTCATTCGCGAGAAGTAGCCTCCCTTCTTCCCCGCCCAACGAAGCGCCCCAGCCGGTAGTCCTGCTACCGACTGGGGCGCTTACTTTTCCCCTCCTCCGCACCTCACTCCGCAAAGCACTATAAGAGGGTGGTACGAACCACTACTGGTCACCGCTCCGACCACTACTGGTCAGCGAGCGAACCACTACTGGTCAGCGAGTGAACCACTATTGGTTCATAGTGCAAACCTATAGTGGTTCGCTCACGGACCTATATAGGTTCACCCGCAGAGCAATATAGGTTCATATCCCCACCCTGTAGAAGCCCGCTCTTCACTACAAGAAGAGACCATTGCGCAAGGCTATCTCTTCACAGCTTGCGCAATGGTCTCTATAGGATCGACCGGGGTGGAGATAGTGGATATGCATATGTGTAAGTTTCCGCACATGCTTTGCGTATCTTATGAAGAATGGGTAATTTTGTGACAACAAGTAGTCCAATTTCAGTATGTTACTTCGCCTAATTTTAGAGAATTTCCTCTCCTTTGATGAGCCTCAAGAGTTCAATATGTTCCCTAATCTTAAGTTAGGATATTTGGAGAACCATATATATGCAAATGAGAAAATACCATTGCTAAAACAGGCTGCCATTTATGGGAATAATGCCTCTGGCAAGTCCAATTTTATCAAGGGGATAGACGTTCTACGCAGCTTTGTTCTAGAAGAAAAATTTCTCACGAAGAGGTTAATTGAACAGTATCGTTTTCGTCTCACTGATAAATATGAGGACCGTCCGATAGAGCTACTAGTAGAGTTTGAGAATGGGGGGCAGTACTTCATCTACGACTTGGCTTTCTCTGATAAAGGTGTTGAACGAGAGGATTTGTATCTGTCTGGACTAGGAAAAGAGGACAATCACCCGATTTTCCAACGAAGATTTGACCAGGTTAGGTTTGGGGAAACTCTAGCTGCTAGTCAGGAGCCACAACAAAAAACAAAAGAGATTATGGAGCAGATGCTGCGTAAAGATTACCAGTATGCCTCTCTATTATCTCTGCTTGCTCGTTTTCCAATTTATACCTCTAGAGATATTGATCAAGCCCGAGCTTGGTTTGCCGACCAACTTATAGTACTAGGTCTCGGATCTGTCATGCCCCGCTTAATTACATTGCTCTACAAGAATCAAGACGAACTAGACTTCATAAATAAAGTATTCCATGAGATTGCTATTGGAGTAGATGGCGTATCCGTGCGGGACTCTGATCCCCAGAAATGGCTGCTAGAACGTGCAGAAGAGTTGAAACTCGATGATGAGGCTAAAGCTGCAGAAGGAGTAGAGATTAATAGTTACATAGCCTCTCGCCCCGATCATACCTACTACAAGGAGGATGGCAAGGAGAAGATATTAGAGCTTGTCTTTAAGCAACTGGGTAAAGGAGACAAACAATATTCTCTAGGGGTGCAAGACCAGTCAGATGGAACCGTGCGCCTACTAATGCTTCTACCAGCCATCCATGACGCTATCTCTCAAAAGAAAACTGTTGTCATTGATGAGATAAATCACTGCCTACATCCCAATTTGCTTTTTGACCTTATACGGTTTTACTCGGAAACCAAGACTCTTGGACAACTTATATTCACCTCTCATGAACTAGAATTGATGGAGCAGGATAAGAACCGTGAAGGAGAAGAACAGAGCAAGATTGTGCGCCCCGATGAGCTATGGTTTGTAGACAAAATAGAGGGGCGTAGCTATCTATATTCGTTGAGTGAATTCAAGTTACGCCATACTCTATCCGTGCGCCGAGCCTATCGAGAAGGACGTTTTGGAGGGAGTTATACCGGTCGGATCATTAATGTAAATATGGAGGAAGAATGAAAAAACTCAGTTATGACAAGCCTGAGCCAACCTTGGAACTTAAAGATGAGCCATACGATGAGGTTAAACCAGCTGAGTCATTCTACGTAAATTTACCTAGAGAAACCGACCTCGTAGCAGAATACAAGGCTGGAGAACCCACTCAAGAAATCGGTTTAATCTTTGTTGTTTCGGGTGGGGAAAAGAGGGAGAGGAACTATCTTCTGGAGCTTATCCGTACTCGAAATAATAGTTATAAGAAGTGTGTAAATGTAGTATTTACATCGCCCGCAGATGACACATCCTGTTGTCGTGGTTCATCCCCAGATGATATACTTGAATATTGGAGAAGTATATTTGATGAGGATAGCAAAATGCTCAAAACAGAAGAATGGGAAGGCACTTTAGATGAAACCGATTCTGTTTACTTTCTTACTGATCTAGACCACTTTAGGAAAAGTCTAGAAAAAATATTAAGTCCACCACCCCAAGCGACTCCGCCTCCTTATCAATGGATTATCAGCAATCCATGCTTTGAGATATGGCTCTACTATTGCTATCGTGATGATGATCCCAATAAGACATTGAAAGCATTGAAGCCTCTGGATGAGCATAAACGCCCGGGAAGCCTAAAGACTCTATGCGGTGATTTGTACCCAGGTGGTATGAATCCCAAGAAGGCATTTGACAATATAGAGCGAGCAATAGAAAACGCAGAGAGATATCGTGGTTACGACAATAATCGTATACCTCAGTTGTTCTCCACAGATATGGCAATCTTTGCAAAGAGGGTATGGGAGTACATCCATATCGAGTTTCAAAAGAAACAGAAGGAGAAGGCGGAAAGTTTCAAAAAGAACTTGAACCAATAGGGGCATCTCAATCCCTCTTCAGAGAGGGTGCAATTATGAGCCATAAGATTCTCATCAATGACAATTGAAACACTGCATCCCAGTATGCACTAGAACGCCATACAAGTCTCACCAAATATGATCTTGGTATTATACTATAGACCCATCAGAAAGCCTATGATAGCTTTGTAAGCTTCCCTCTAGTAGGCAGAAACTGGAGCCTGGCATACTTTCTTTTATACTCTCACCTAACCTAGTAGTTTGCTCTGCCCTCGATCTAACACCTGCGGGATATGCTCCCTTGTGTATTTTCCACTAGGAAGTGCAACACTATAGCCTCAAATTTAGATAAAACACTTTGTGGGGCGTACGATAGCTGAGCTTCTTTCGCGGACGATTATTTAGCCTCCATTCTATCTCTTTGAGATCACCCTTGGTGAGAGCATCGAAGGAGCTGTGCTTTGGCAGGTACTGCC
>ERZ772909.1184-NODE-1184-length-14733-cov-5.253781_pt1 | contig 14733 bp, 14 predicted proteins | sample MGYA00511137_ERZ772909 | MGnify/ENA primary metagenome ERZ772909 (study PRJEB29015, sample SAMEA2738095) | human oral metagenome | biome: human oral; feature: human-associated habitat; material: saliva | place: China | collected 2270 ... | reverse complement strand
TTTATTTAATTTACCTTCTCCTCATATGCAAGAATCTCATATGATGCAATTAAGACAAAGAATTTTAACAGCTGTTGAAGAGGGATATACAGGAGTTGTCGTCACTCACGGAACAGATACCTTAGAAGAAACAGCGTATTTTCTAGAATTAACAACGAATGTATCCATTCCAATTGTAGTGACTGGAGCAATGAGATCGAGCAATGAGATTGGGGCAGACGGCTTAGCGAATTTACGGAGTTCCTTAATTGTCGCAGCTTCTCCAGAATCAAAGGATAAAGGAGTTGTAGTTGTCATGAATGATGAAGTTCATACAGCTACTTATGTGACAAAAACTCATACTACAAATGTTGCTACTTTCCAAACACCCACTTTTGGACCTCTTGGATTAGTTTCTAAAAGTGAAGTAATTTATTTCCAACGTTTATTAAAACAAGAATACTATCCCATTGAAGAAGTTCAAACGGGAGTATACTTATTAAAAGCTTATGCGGGAATGGATGGACTATTACTCGATGCAATTTGCAAGAGTCACGCAAAAGGAGTCGTTATTGAAGCGCTTGGAGCAGGGAATTTACCGCCGGCAACATTGCCAGCCTTACAAAGATGTTTAGAGGCAGGGATTCCTATTGTATTAGTCTCAAGAGCCTTTAATGGTGTCACGTATGATGTGTATGACTATTTAGGCGGAGGGAAGCAATTAAGACAGTCTGGTGTCATTTTTACAACAGGATTAAGTGGGCAAAAAGCTCGTATGAAACTAAGCGTTTTATTAAGTTCAGGGAAATCAATAGAAGAAATTGAAAAAGCATTTGCATGCTAGAAAGAAGGATTAGAAATGGTAACAAAAATCGGAAGACGTGTTCGTGAATATGAAGGGAAACCAATTATTTATGGATATCCATATGAAGATTTAGTAGCATGGTTTGAAGAACATGGAGAGAAAAAATTCAGAGCAGGACAATTGTGGGATTGGTTATATCGTAAACGTGTAACAAGTTTTGAAGAAATGACAAACTTATCAAAAGATTTAATTGCAAAATTAAATGAAACTTTTACATTCCCAGTATTAAATGAAAAAATTAAACAACAATCAACAGACGGCACTCGTAAGTTCTTATTTGAATTAGCAGATGGATTATTAATTGAAACAGTATTAATGCCACAAGAGTATGGTTTATCGATTTGTGTAACAACACAAGTAGGATGTAATATTGGTTGTACTTTTTGTGCCAGTGGTATTATTGCAAAACAACGTGACTTAGTCGCTGGAGAAATTGTGGCGCAAGTAATGCACGTGCAACGTACATTAGATGAAGTTTCTCCTGGAGACCGTGTGAGTCATATCGTAGTAATGGGAATCGGGGAACCATTTGATAACTATGATAATGTTATTAAGTTCTTAAAAGTAGTAAATTCAGACAGTGGTTTAGCGATTGGGGCACGTCATATTACAGTATCTACTAGTGGACTTGCTCCGAAGATTTTAGATTTTGCTAAAGAAGGCTTGCAAGTAAACTTAGCGTTATCGCTACATGCACCTGATAATGATACTCGTTCTAAAATTATGCGTATTAACCGAAAATATCCAATTGAAGTGGTTATGGAAGCTATTAATGAATATATTCGCACAACGAATCGTCGTGTGACGTTTGAATATATTATGTTGGACCATGTCAATGATTCAGTAGAGCAAGCACAACAATTGGCGGATTTATTAGCAGATAAGAAACGTTTATCGTATGTAAACTTGATTCCTTATAATAAAGTTCGTGAGCATGATCAGTATGAACGTAGTAGTAAGGATCGTGTAGTGGCTTTCTATGATGTATTGAAGAAAAATCATATTAACTGTGTGGTTCGTAAAGAATTTGGTCATGATATTGAAGCGGCGTGTGGGCAATTACGTTCAAGCCAAATGAAACGTGACCGTGACAGAAAACGTAAGACGGAAGAAGAGTAATAAAGGTTTGATTAGACTTCCCTTGTTATAGTAGCAAAAGGACGCAAGCAGTAATATCAGCCAATCATGGCTGATATTACTGCTGCTACTATGGGAAGTCTTTCGTTTATGTTTTGACGAATTAATTACTTAAATATACTTAATCACCCTCATCTTTTAAGTAGAGATGAGGGTGATTTTTTATTGATTCGTCTATTTTTTTCCACATTATATAGAAAAAAATTAACTGTTTTATGAGAAAACGCTGTCGTATAATAAAGACACCATCTGATGAGAATAACTGGAGTTAGGAGGGAACGATGAGAAAAAGAGAATTAGTAAAAATTTTAGAAAAAGAAAATTTTGTTTCATTAGAACAATTAGCTAGTAAATTAACAGTTTCTACTAGAACAATTCGAGAAGATATCAAAACTATCAATCAAGAATCCGTATCTTTTACTATTAATCGTTCAAAAACTAGAGGTTATTACTTAGTAATTGAAGATATGGATCAATATAGAATGACGTTAGAGGAATGGTCAAAGGAACGTTTTGAAGGTAAAAATAGTAGGATACATTCGATGATTGTGTTTTTATTATTGAATAATAACTTTGTTACTAATAAACAATTAGCAGAAGTTTTCTCGATTAGTATTGGACAGGTAAAAAAAGATACTATAAAAATAGCAGAGCAATTAGAAAGCGAAGGGTTATTCTTAGAAAGAAAATCACATTATGGGGTAAAAATTACTGGAAATTTATATGATAAATTCAAGCTTTTGGAAAAATATTCTAAAGATTTGCAATCTTATATTGTTGAAAAAATAGAGGAAATTATTACTCCTAAAATTGAATCAGAAATAATACAGTGTACAGTGCTGATTTGTCAAGCGTATCAATTGAAAATAGATGGAGAAATAGCCAAGTTAATTCAAAGATGGTTAGAGATAATTTTAATCTATTATCAAGAAAATAGTTTATCTTTAGAAAAGTTGGATATGGAAGAAATTATTGTTATAAGGAATATTTTAAATAAATTTGAATTGATTAAACACTGTGATTCATATTCTTATCTTTTGTATCAATTGTTGTTAGACTATCAATCTAATAGATTATTTCAACAAACAGAATTGAAAACGTTTTTATATATTTTGTATAAAGAAGTGGATGATAAGTTTAATACAAATTTTGTGAATGATATTGATTTTATGCGAATGATTCAGTTGCATATAGCATTTATGTTAGAGAGGAAACAAGTTAATGATTTCCAGGATAATTTTATTATCAAAACTATGGAAAGAGAATTTCCGGCAATAATGAATGCTGCAATTCTTGTTGTTAAAAGAATTGAAAGTAAGTATAAAGTTGTTATTAATCAAGAAGAAATAGGCTATTTAACTTCTCATATGGCGGTTTCTTATGAAAAACAAAACGAAAGAAGAAATAGAAAGTATTATAGAATTGGATTGGTTTGTAGTTCAGGAGGAGGAATTGCACAATTAATGTCATTAAAATTCACTAGAATTTTTCCAAATTCTGAAATAAAAAGTTTTACAATTTACCAAAAAGAAGAAATTATGGAGTTTAATCCAACATTATTGTTTTCTATTACACCATTAGATTTAAATATTAATTGCCCAGTTATTCAAATTGGAGAAATATTAGGAGAATTAGATTATTTTAGTATTCAGAATAATCTTGAATTATTAACAGAACTAGGAACATTAGTAGATAGTAATGAAAAGTTTATAGATATGATATCTTCAGAGTATTTTTCAATTAATGATTTTGAGGATTATGAACAATTATTGCATCATGTGGCTGGAAAAATAGAAAGTAGCATGAATATTCTAGGGTATGAAAATTCTATTTTAGAAAGGGAAAACTATGTATCCACAGTCTATGAAAATGGAATTGCTATTCCTCACCCGATGAATATGAATAGTTCCGAAAATATTATCAGTGTAACTTTATTGCCAAAACCAATATTGTATAAGCAAAAGAAAATTAAAGTAGTATTTATGTTAGCTTTAAAACCAGGGCAAGTAGAGTTGCATCAATATCTATCGAAAAAATTATATGGACTAATGCAACATAGATCATTGGTGAATGAGTTATCAAAATGTCAAAATTTTCAAGAGTTTATAAAATTAATAAAGATATATCTATAAAGGAGTGAGTATAATGGACGAACAATTTTTGGGTAAGCTTTCCAATGCAGATGCCTTGGCTGGTGATGAAGAGGAAGTGAGAGACCTTATTAGGAAAAGATTAGGCCATTTAGAATTAACCGAGCAAATAGATGGATTAGGAAGTATTATTTTTGGAAAAGTTGAAGAAAAGAATACTAAAAGTGTTATGTTGTGCGCTCACATGGATGAAGTTGGATTTTTAGTGAGAAGCGTAGATTCTGTTGGTTTACTTCATCTAATGAAGGTAGGTGGAGTACAAAATTATGGGCAATCTTATCAACATATTAGAGTTACAACAAGAGATAGAAAAAAAATACCTGGGATTACATTTGCAGCATATAAAGATAATATTGTTGATTATGTATTTGCAGATGTGGGTGCTAACACTCAAGAAGAAGTTGAAAAAATTGGGATTAATATAGGAGATATGGTTACATTTTCGACGGACTTCCAAAAATATTCAGCAGAAAATATGTATTCTGGAAAAGCAATGGATAATCGACTAGCTTGCTATATTTTATGTTCTTTAGCTGAAAGATTAGAAAATATTTCTTTACCTTATAATTTGTATTTTGCATTTACAAGTAGTGAAGAAGTGGGAATTAGAGGTGCTAAAACGGCTACTCAATTAATAAATCCTGATATTGTTTATGTTATAGATGTAGCTACAGCTTCTAATCAATTAATTAGAGACCATTCTAATAAACGACAAGTAGGGAAAGGACCTATGATTACTTTATTTGATAGAACTCTTTCACCAAATCGAAAAATGGCAAATCATTTTAGAGATTTTGCATTAAAGAATCAGATACCTCTTCAAGAAGACATGTTTAATATGGGGGGAACTGATGGGGGTGAGGCCCATAAAGTTAATCAAGGTAAACCAACATTGGTAACGATTGTTCCAGTGAGATATGGACATTCTACAACATCTTTGGTTAGTTCAAGTGATGTAGATTTAATGGAAGAGCTATATTATAGATTGTTAAAAGACTTAACAGAAAAAAATATTTTTGAATTTGAAAACTTTTAAGGGAGGATGTGAAATACATGAATGAACAAGAAATAATTCAAATAATAGCAAACTCTGGGGAAAGTAAAATGAAATCCTTTGAAGCATTAAAATGCTTGAAAAATAAAGATTTTAAAAAAGCAAGAGAGCTTCTTAAAGAATCTAGATTTATTGATTTAGAGGCTCATAATGCACAAACTAAAATTATTGCTCAGGCATTAGACCCAGATGCTAAAGATGCAGTTACGTTATTAATGGTTCATGCTCAAGATCATTATATGACTAGCCAACTTGCGAGAGATTTAATTGAAGCTTTAATAGATGTTTTTGAAGAAAATGAGAAATAGGAGGATTTGATTATTATGAAAATTTTATTATGTTGTGCAGGAGGATTTTCAACAAATATGTTGATGCAAAATATGAAAAAAGTGGTAAAGCAAAGTGAAAAATTAAATGAATCTGATTTTGATTTTACAGCGATACCAGCAGATTCATTAGAAGGAATTGTGGAAAATTGGGATATTGTCTTAATAGGGCCACAAATTGCTCATAAGATAGATTTTATTCATTCAGTTATTGATCCATTAGATATTCCATGTGCAGTAATTGATAAAGATGTATATGGTCAGATGGATGGAGCAACAGTAATGAAATTAGCGTTAGTAACGTATAAAAAGCATCAATTATCAAAACAAAAATAAAAGGGAGTGACTGTGATGTTTGAGAAGTTTTCTGAATTTATGAACCGTTTCTTCTTGCCACTTGCACGAAAAGTGGATAATCAACCGCATCTTAGTGCTATTAAGGCAGGAATGGTTGCGATGACACCGTTTACGATTTTAGGTAGTTTTTTTGCAATTTTACCTGCATTGCCTAATATGTTAGGAGAAGAAAATGCAATTAGTCAATTTATTATTAGTAATGCAGAACTATTTGATTTGCCAGTAACTCTTTCAATAGGATTGATTGGATTGTATGCGTGTTTAGCTATTTCTTATAATTTAGGGAAATTTTACAAATTATATATACCAGGGTGTATGACTTTAGCTACATTTGCATTCTTATTCATGGTTGCAACCTTTAATGAACAAGGGCATTTGATTCTAAAAAATCTAGGTGCTAGAGGTCTCTTTACAGCTATGTTAGTAGCCTTAGCTACAGTAGAATTATATAATTTCTGTAAAAAACGTAATTTAACAATTAGAATGCCTGAAGGTGTTCCTGATTTTGTTTCTCAATCTTTTGAACTAATTCCAGTAACTTTAATTGTAGGTGGAACATTTATTGCTTTACGTTTTGTATTTTTAAATGTTATTGGAGAATTACCTCCAACAATTTTAACACGCTTTTTAACTCCGTTAGTAGGTAGTATGGATAATCCTTGGGCAGTTTTATTGTTAAATTTTGCGATTTGTACAATTTTCTTCTTTGGTATTCATTCATCAGTATTTAGCCCAATTACTCGTCCAATAATGGTGGCTTTTATTGCTGAAAACATAGCAGCTATGCAAGCGGGTGAACCACTTCCTCACTTTTATACTGCAGGAACTTCAAGTGCTTTCTTTGGATTCACAGGATGTGGAATTAGTATTGGATGTATTGTAGCTTGTATGCTATCAAAAAATAAGAGATATCAACAAATCGGAAAAGTTTCTCTTTTCCCAGCTTTATTTGGTATTAATGAACCAATTTTATTTGGTGCACCAATTATTTTGAATCCAATTATGTTTATTCCTCACGTTTTTGGTGGGGCTATTATTGGTACGTTTCCAATGTTTTTGATGCATTGGGGACTTTTAAATAAACCAATTTTTGACCCTCCTTATGTAGGTATTTTCTTAGAAGGATTTTTAACAAATGGAGATTGGCGAACAATTATTGTATGTGCAATTCAATTAGTGGCGTCAGTTGCTATTTATTGGCCATTCTTTAAAATCATGGAAAAACAAGATGAAATTGCAGCGTTAACACAAAATAATAAAGAAATATTTACAAAAGATGAAGAAAATCTTTTAGATGATTTAGATTTAGATTTTTAGGTGAGTAATATGAATAAAATTGACCATATTAGAAAGTTAATAAAATATAAAGAGTTAGATGCAATAGTAATTACGAATAAAACTACTAAACAATATTTAGGGGCTGTAACAGGAAGTGGTTCGATTTTGGTAATTACGTTAGATGAATGTATTCAATTTATGGATGGAAGATACCAAAATGAAACTTGTAGAATCGAAAATGTTGTTAATAAGGTTTTGCCTAATAGAGATTACTATACACCTATTATCGAGTTTTTTAAAAAGAATAACTTCATTAAAATAGGAATTGAAAATGAAGGGATATCTATTCAAAAATATTTATTACTTTCTGAAAAGTTTGAAATTCACCAAATAGGAGAAGAAATTGTAAAAATCAGAATGATTAAAGACGAAGAGGAAATTCGTAAAATTCGAATTTCTTGTGAGTTAACAGATCAAATCTTATTGAGTGTTTTACCTCAGATTAGAGTGGGTATGACAGAAAAAGAACTAGTAGGGATTATATACAATGAATGTTTTAAAATGGGTGCTGATAGATTATCATTTGAACCTATTGTAGCGAGTGGTTGGAGAGGGTCGCTGCCACACGGAAGACCTACAGATAAAATTATTCAAAAAGGGGAGCTTGTTACTATTGATTTTGGTATAGTTTTAGATCATTATCAATCTGATATGACCAGAACCGTAGGAATAGAGTTTGTAGAGAAAGAATTAGAAAATATCTATAATGTTGTCAAAAAAGCTCAACAAGCTGCTGTTGATTCTGTTAAACCTGAAGTAATAGCAAATAAAGTAGATGAAGTAGCCAGAAATATTATAACTGAAGCTGGATATGGAGAGTTTTTTACACATGGATTAGGTCATGGAATAGGAATTGGTGGAGATTATCCTATGATGAATTCCACTAGTAACACTGTTTTACGTGAAAATATGGTTTTAACTTGTGAACCAGGAATTTATATTCCCAAACTAGGTGGAGTAAGAATTGAAGATGTTGTTTGTGTGCTATCGGACAGAGGAGAGGCTTTAACAAAAAGTGATAAATCATTAATAGTGGTGGGATAGAAAATGAGTCAATTTGATAAAAAGTTTGATAGGAGTATCACAGGTACTAGAAAATGGAATCCAGATTTACTTAAAGAAAAAAATCCAATAGGTAATAATATAATTGCGATGGATCTAGCTGATATCGATTTTGAATGCGCTCCTTCTATAAAAGAGGCGTTAGTAAAAAGAGCATTAATGCCGGATTATAGTTATACTTTTGTTCCAGATAGTTTCTATGAAGCCGTTATAGATTGGAACAAAGAATATTTTAACTTAGATATAAAAAAAGAATGGGTACGTCTAACTTTTGGAACGATATCAGCTTTGCATAATATTGTTCAGGCATTAACTGATGTAGGTGATTATGTAATGATTCATACACCTGCTTATGCTCCCTTTGCTGAATCTGTAATTCATAATGGAAGAAAATTAATTTGTAACGATTTGATTTTGACAGAAAATCGTTATTATATAGATTTCGATAAAATGGAATCAGAGATAATAAAGTATAATGTAAAGTTATTTATACTTTGTAATCCTCAAAATCCGTCGGGAAGAGTCTGGACAGCTCAAGAGTTGAATCGATTGGGAAACATATGTAAAAGAAATCAAGTATATTTGATTTCTGATGAAATCCATCGAGACATTGTTTTTTCAAATAGCAAATTTATTAGTTTATGGAATGCAAATGATAATGTAATGGACTCAAGTATTTTATGTGTGTCTCCAAATAAAGGGTTTAATTTAGGTGGATTAAAAACATCTTATATAGTTATCCCAAATGAAAGTTTACGGGAGAAAATTTATGCTAGGTTATCTGCAAATTATGTCACTTCCCCTCATGTTTTTGCAGTTCCAGCTATAGAAGCTGCATATAGATATGAGCATGAATGGTTAGAAGAAATGGTAACTTACATCGAAGAAAATCATAGTTATGTTGAAGATTTTGTTCAAAATAATTTGCCAAAATTTAAATTGATGAAAGCAGAATCCTCCTTTTTGGTGTGGATATATGTAGGAGATTTTTTGAAGACAGAAGAAGAAATTAGTAACTTTTTTCAACATGCAAATTTGACAGTAGTATTAGGTAGTTATTTTGTATCTAATGCTGAAGGATTTGTACGATTAAATATTGGGATGCAAAGATATAAACTTGAAGAAGCATTTAATAGAATAAAAAAAATGTATGATTCTTATAAATAGTCATTCACCCTCATCTTTCAAGTAGAGATGAGGGTGCTTTTTTGTTATTTTCTTTATAGAAAATAAACTTCATAGTTAGTAAACCGTTTTCAAAGTTGTAACATTTCAATTTTACACGAACAAAAGTTAAAGAGAAATTTAAGGTAATATTACAAAGCAATGACAAATGTAACAAAAAACGTATGTTCGTATCGGTTTTCTGTAATCTAACTATCATAAAAAGTCAATTTATTTAAAGGGCCTTAACAAATCGCATGAAATCAACATTTTGCTATTTTTTCATGTTACAGTAGTTACATCAAAGAAAACCGCATTTGGAAATTTTAAGCGGTAGATTCTCGAACCGGAATTTTTTAGTAGAGAGTCGGAAAGGATATTTATGAAATTTACATTAAAGAAGACGGTGTTGGCAACAATCGCAGTAGCTTTTCTAGGAATTTCAGGAATGACAACTTCAACAGCTAAGGCTGATGAATGGGTAGCGCGTACTACAGACGAAGTAAAAGATGAAATTATTCATAATGATGAAGGAGTACAAGAGTATACAGTAAAATATGGTGATACATTATCTGTTATTGCTGAAGCGATGGATGTATCATTAGATGCTTTAATTCGTGTAAACGACATTCAAAATGCTAATTTAATTTATGCAGGTACAATGATTAAGTTTTCTGCAGATAAACAAGAAGTAGTCGTGAAAACTGAAGAAGAAGAGCATACTTACAAAGTAGAAGATAATACAGAAGTTGTAGAAGTGAAAGCAGTCGAGCCAACTCCGCAAACAGCTACTTCACAAGAAGTACAAACGACTACAACAGCTCCAGCGGCGACAGGCGGTTATACATTAACCGTTGAAGCAACAGCTTATTCATATGCTGAATCAGGATTATCTAGCTATACAGCTGATGGAACAAACTTAGTGAATGATCCAATGGTCATTGCAGTAGATCCACGAGTGATTCCTTTAGGAACTATGGTAGAAATTCCAGGCTATGGAGTATTCCGTGCAGCCGATACAGGTGGTGCAATTGTTGGGAACAAAATTGATGTTCACTTCCCAACAGTAGCTCAAACGTATAATTTTGGACGTCGTACAATTACGATTCGCATTTTAAAATAAGAATGACTATGAAAGATTGGATGAAAATCCAGTCTTTTTTCTTTTTTTGTAAACATAACAAACTTAGAAAAATATGAAGATTTTAAGAAAAAACTATTGTCTTTTTTTCAAAAGCTAGGAAATAAGTTAAAAATATGGTATATTGTGGGAAATGCAATATTTAGTAGTATGACAGGAGTGGAAAGAATGAAAAAAACTATGATGGGGATGTTAGCTGTAGCATCAACTTTAGCGTTAGCAGCGTGTTCGAATAATCAATCAGCTGTAGCGACTTCAAAAGCAGGTAATGTTACCCAAGAAGAGTTGTATAAAGCATTAAAAGCGACGGCAGGAGAACAAACATTACAACGATTAGTGTTGCAAAAAGTTTTAGAAAATGATGCAAAAGATAAAAAAGCTTTAGAAGAAGAAGCAAAAACAGAAGTTGCAAATCAAGTAAAACAATATGGCGGAGAAGATGCTTTAAAAGCTGTGTTAGCGCGTAGTGGATTCACTTCAGTAGATGCTTACCGTGATACAGTTTACTTAAATAAATTAATTACTGCAGCAGTTAAAAAAGCTACTACTTTCAGTGATGAAGAAGTTCAAAAATACTATGATTCATGGGAACCAAAAGCAACAGCTCAACATATTTTAATTGGGGTTGCTCAAAATGCTTCTGATGATGAAAAAGCAGAAGCGAAGAAAAAAGCTGAAGATATCATTAAACAATTAAAAGACGGTGCTGATTTTGATACATTAGCAAAAGAAAATTCAACAGATAAAAGTACGTCAGAAAATGGTGGGAAAATTGGACCATTTAAACGTTCTGACATGGTAAAAGAATTTGCTGATGCTGCATATGGACTAAAAGTAGGGGAAATTACAGAAGAACCAGTATTAACTCAATACGGGTACCATGTGATTAAATTAGTCGACAAACCTGAAAAAGGTTCATTAAATGATGTACGTTCTACATTAGAAGATGAATTATTAGCTGAGAAATTAAAAGATACAGCTACTATTCATTCAGTAGTTTCTTCATTAGTGAAAGATGCAGATGTGAAAATTACAGATGATACATTGAAAAATGCTTTGAAAGATTTTTCTGATAATACACCAAATGTAACAGAACAATCGCAAACAACAGGAAATTAGAAATTCTATTAGGAGTAGGGCAAAGTCAAAAGAAGTATTTGATTTTTCCTACTCTTTTTTATACAATTCATCTTGACAATATGCAGAAAAATTGTAAAATTGAAAATAATTTAATAATTGTTTTCACGTTATCATTTTTTTGAAAAGTTATGAAACTAAGCAAGTGGAAAGGAAGGATACCATGAGGCATTCATGGAAATTAGTAGTTAGTCTATTGGCAATTGGCTTTATGGGCTGTGCAAATCGTACAGAAACATTTAATCAAGCGGATATGGTCAATGTTTCTAAAAATGGTGAATCAGCTGTGACATCAAAAGTTGAAGAAACAACGACAACGGTTTCCGCAACTAAAGAAGGAAGCACTACTACCGAACTCAATGCATTAGCAAAAGAAGCGATTAAAGAGATTGAAACGAAGAAACAAGTCTTATTGGATAATCACTATACAATACTAGTTCAAGCTCAGACAAAAGATTCGATTGATATCCATATTCGTCATCAAGAACAAAGTGGATCAAGTAGTTTTGGATATTTCCGATATACACAATCAACGAAAGTTTTAGAAGAGATGGACCCAGTAACGGGAGATTATAAACCAGTAAAATAATTTTAAAGGAAGTGTTGTTATGACAAAAAAAGTAGATTTAGATTGGAAAAATTTAGGATTTAGTTATATTAAAACAGACTGTCGTTATATTAGCTATTATAAAGATGGTGAGTGGGATAATGGAGCTTTAGTAGAAGATAATGTACTTCATATTAGTGAAGCATCAACAGCACTTCATTATGGGCAACAAGCTTTTGAAGGATTAAAAGCTTATCGTTGTAAAGATGGAAGCATTAATTTATTCCGTCCAGACCAAAATGCGGCACGTTTTGCACGTTCTTGTACGCGTTTATTAATGCCAGAGTTTCCTCAAGAACGTTTTGTTGAAGCGATTAAGGAAGTCGTTCGTGCAAATGAACATTGGATTCCACCATATGGAACAGGCGGAAGTTTATACATTCGTCCATTAATGATTGGGGTAGGCGATACAATTGGAGTTACCCCAGCTCCAGAATATATTTTTACAATTTTTGTAATGCCTGTAGGAGCTTATTTCAAAGGTGGTTTAACACCAACGAGCTTTGTAGTGAGTGAATATGACCGTGCTGCTCCTGTAGGAACGGGTGCTGCAAAAGTTGGAGGAAACTATGCCGCTAGCTTATTACCTGGTAAAGAAGCTAAAAAACGTCAATTTAGTGACTGTATTTATTTAGATCCATTGACTCATACGAAGATTGAAGAAGTTGGAGCTGCGAATTTCTTTGGAATTACGAAAGATAATCAATTTATCACTCCATACTCTCCATCTATTTTACCAAGTATTACAAAATACTCATTATTATGGTTAGCTGAACACCGTTTAGGTATGGTTGTAAAAGAAGCGGATGTATATGTAGATCGTTTAGATGAATTTACAGAAGCTGGAGCTTGTGGTACAGCAGCGGTTATTTCACCAATTGCTGGAATCCAAAATGGAGATGACTTCCATGTATTCTATTCAGAAACAGAAGTAGGGCCAGTAACTCGTCGTTTATATGACGAATTAGTAGGCATTCAATATGGAGACGTAGAAGCTCCAGAAGGTTGGATTCAAAAAGTATAATAAAATGTAACGAAATAAAAATCCTGTCAGTAATGTTACCGACAGGATTTTTGGTTTTGAATGATTATCTAGCAAAGCCGACAGCTTTTTCCATTTTACGAAGCGTTTTAGAAGCAACAGCGTTTGCCTTTTTTGCTCCTTCATCTAAGATTTCATCTAATTGTTTAGAATTTAATAATTCATAGTAACGTTCTTGGATTGGTTCCATCACTGCTACAATCGCTTCTGCTAAATCAGTTTTGAATACTCCGTATCCTGAATCTTTATAAGTTTCAACTAAATCTTCAATGCTACGGTTTGAAAATGCGCTAAAGATTGTTAAAAGGTTTGAAATTCCAGGTTTTTCAGTTGGGTTGTATTCAATGATACCACTTGAATCTGTTACAGCGCTCTTGATTTTTTTACGAATCGTTGCTGGGTCATCTAACATGCTGATGTATTCTTTAACATTTGCATCTGATTTACTCATTTTTTTCGTAGGAGTTTGTAAGCTCATAACACGTGCGCCTGCTTTTGGAATAAATGGTTCAGGCATTTTTAATAATTCATTCCCATTTCCATAACGGCTGTTAAAACGTGCTACGAAGTCACGTGTTAATTCCATATGTTGTTTTTGGTCTTCTCCAACAGGAACTACTTCAGCATTGTATAAAACAATGTCTGCTACCATAAGAGGTGGGTAAGTTAATAAACCTGCAGATACAGATTGTTGTTTTTGAGATTTATCTTTGTATTGTGTCATACGTTCTAATTCGCCAACACCAACATTACATTGTACAATCCATGCCGCTTGAGCATGTGCTGGAACTTCAGATTGAACGAAAATCGTAGATTTTTCAGGGTCTAGTCCAATGGCTAAGTATAATGCAGCAAGTGAACGAGTTTGTTCTTTTAACTTTTTAGGGTCTTGTGGAACTGTAATGGCGTGTTGGTTAACGATACAGTATGTGCAGTCATATTCGTCTTGTAAGGCAACGAAGTTTTTCATAGCACCGATGTAGTTACCAATCGTTGGAATCGCTGAAGGTTGTACTCCAGAGAAAATTTTCTTTTTAGTCATTTGTATTCTCCTTTAAAATTCAATGAATTAGTCTTATTATACCGTATTTTTGGAAAATTTACACAAAAAATTTTCAGAGAAAAGAATTCCTTTGAAGTTGTAATAGTAGAAGATTATCGGAATATCCCTGAAATGTGAAAAAGGATATCGCTTGACAAATCTTTAAAAAAGATTACACCTTGAAATAATCGAATTTTAATGAAATGCCTTTAGAGAATCTTTAAAAAATAATTTGTGAAAAAATTAAATTTTTACGAAAATTGTATAGATTTTATTCTAAAAATAATATATAATATAAAGCGTGATGAGCCCATCTAAACTAGCTCATCGAG
>ERZ772909.1183-NODE-1183-length-14738-cov-12.840019_pt1 | contig 14738 bp, 10 predicted proteins | sample MGYA00511137_ERZ772909 | MGnify/ENA primary metagenome ERZ772909 (study PRJEB29015, sample SAMEA2738095) | human oral metagenome | biome: human oral; feature: human-associated habitat; material: saliva | place: China | collected 2270 ... | reverse complement strand
GAATATGTATTACAACGCATTATAGGACGTGAAAAAGATCGACAAGGGATCCTTATGGCAGAAGCCCTTGGGGTTTCGTTTGATGTTGGGGTATCTATTTTTATATTTTTAGTACACGGTCTATATGCTGTTAATAAACAATATAAGTGGTCTCAGAGCGATGAGTGGTTAGAAGCTCAGAAAATTATTTTTAAACTAGTTTATCGTGGATTACAAAGTAGATAGAATTTATACATGCTTATATTTTGAGATTCATTAAAGTTTTATACAACGAAAAAAGGACTCCAACTGGAGTCCTTTTTTCATGTAAGGGGAGTGTTAGTATTAATATCAAATGAACCATGTATTTAAACAAGTAGTAGGTTTGGGGTTAGTAATACTTGTCGGGAGATAAATACACGTATGGTAACCAGGGAATTGTTACCTCTATTTATCATTTGACATTGTCATTATAAGAACAAAAAATGAGTTGAAAATGAAATTTTTTAAGAAATTTCTTTTAATTTCTTGAAATTCTAAAAAAGATAATAATTAAGTTTAATTATTGTTGATAAATATGGGGAAATTTTGGTATTATATATAAAGGAGAAGTTGTATATTTTATAAAGGTTTAATGGCTATTAGAGTTTTATAAAGTATACAGCTCTAAGGCATGAGAGGAGCAGTCATATGAGGAAAATATTAACCATATTGTCCCTTTTGTGGCTACTCAGTATAGGGGGGACCGCTAACGCAACGGACTGGTATTATGTTGGACCAGATGCGTCAGGAAACCAATTATTTATTGACAATGACAGTGTTCAAAAAAGTGATTATGATGCGCTTTTGTGGCTGCGAGTCAATGAACTGGGTGGCGACGAATTGCGATATAAAGTGTATATAAGTAGATATAATCGCACCATGGAAACGTTAAAGGTAGATGCGTACATGGCAGACGGTACACCTTATGAAAATGTAGAGTATAATGAAAACCCAGAACCTATTGAAGGCAATACAAATGGTCAAGCCATTTATAATTTATTATGGCAATAAAAGAACCATCTAGCACAGCAAACTAGATGGTTCTTTTTTATATGTGTAAAAAATTTATAAATCTTAGGAATATTTTTTATATACAACATCCTCAAATGAGAATGGTATATACGAAAATTTAAACTTGGGCAGAATTGCGACTTAGCTCCAAGTCTTGAATCATTTGGAGATCGTCTTGTGGAGAGCGACCACCAGTTGTTAAGTAGCCACCAACCATGATGCCGTTAAGGCCACCTTTTAAGGCATAAGCTTGTAAGTCTCGAAGGTTAACTTCGCGACCGCCAGCAGTACGAATCAATGCGTTTGGCAAGATGAAACGGAATACGGCGAAGGTGCGTAAGATATCGAGTGGACGTAAAGCCTTGTTGCTTTCAAATGGTGTACCTTTAACAGGATTCAAAATGTTGATTGGTACGGAGTCAATATGCAAGCGTTTAAGCTCGAATGCCATTTCTACGCGTTGTTCTAATGTTTCGTTTAGACCAATAATACCGCCAGAGCAAACACGAATGCCTGCTTTTTGGGCATTGTCGATAGTAGACATTTTATCTTCGTAGGAATGGGTTGTACAAATGTCTGGGAAGTGACTAGGCGCTGTTTCGATATTGGAGTGGTATCGAGTTACACCTACTTCTTTTAATTTGAGAGCTTGTTCGTAAGTTAACAAACCAAGAGAACAGCAAATTTCGAGACCTACTTCGTTTTTAATACGGTCTAATACGCGAATGATTTGGTTAAATTCGTTTGGGTTATTAGTATTACGACCACTCGTTACGATAGAAAAACGAATAGCGCCTGCTTCTTTAGCTTTGCGTGCCGCATCGAGGATGCTTTCATCATCCATGAACGGATATTCTTGAACACCTGTATCATGATGTGCAGATTGAGCACAGAATTTACAGTTTTCAGGGCATTTACCAGATCGTGCATTTACAATGGCGCATACATCCACAGAGTTGTCATTGAAATGCTGGCGAATTTTATCTGCCATGGCAAGTAAAATCATAGTATCATCATCTGAAGTATGAATCAGCTCGATTGCTTCTTTCTTAGTGATTTCGCCGCCGTTCATAATGCGGTTGGCAATAGTAAGGATTTTTTCGTATGTACCCACTTGGGTTGATTGTTGATCTGTAGGCAAAGCCATAATAGCCTCCAAGAATTGTTAACTTAATAAAAACATAAAATATTGACAATTTGATTGTAAACGTTCGTGTATAAATTGTCAACTTAATGTATTTTTAAGTTAACAAAAATGTCGCAGTAGGTTTTAGACCATTTTGAATACAGGTAAGGCCTATAGTTTGAATCTAATTGGAGATACCATATTTTAGTATCTATTTTGATAGATTGATTGATAGTTATTTTTAAGTAATCTTTACGGTTTTGTAGTATAATAAAATATTGTAATTACTATATATAACTATAATAAAAGTACTAATACAAGGAGTGGATATAGATGCAGCCATTTCGATTTATACACTGTGGTGACCTGCATTTAGGGGCACCCTTTCAATATGCTACAGGTATTAGCCGCGCCGTTGATCGTGCCGTGAGCGAAGCTACCTATGTAGCCTTTGATACAATCATTGACACGGCTATTGATGAGCATGTTCATGCTGTTGTCATAGCTGGTGATATTTATAATAGCGAAGACCATAATCTAGAGGCTCAAGTACGCTTTGTGCGCGCCATGTATCGTTTGGCGGAACATCGCATTGCAGTATATATGGTGCAAGGTAATCATGACCCTGCTGAAAGTTGGAAGGCGCAATTGCAGATGCCTGATAATGTGCATGTATTCTCTAGTGAACAAGTACAACGTTTTCCATTAATTGTTAACAATATAGAAATTGGTGGCGTTTACGGCATTAGCTGTGGCCATGGTAATGAAAGCGACAATTATGCGCGCCAATACCGTGCCTTTGAACGAGATGAGTTTTCTTTGGCTGTCATGCACGGCACAGTCGGTTCTAGTGCAGGCTCTGAAAACCATAATGTGACCGGTCCGTGCAGTTTAACTGATCTTGCAGAGGCGGCTATGGATTATTGGGCATTAGGACATATTCACAAATCGCAAGTCCTTAGCGAGGAACCTCTTGTTGTCTATTCCGGTAATCCCCAAGGTTTACACCGCAAGGAAATAGGCCCTAAGGGGTGCTATCTCGTCTCTGTATCTCATAATGGTCATTGTGAACCTCGTTTCATTGAAACAAGTGCAATCCGTTTTGAAGAAATCAAAATTGATATTGCAGGCATGAAAACGGAAGCAGAATTCTTAGAAATTTTACGCCATAAAAAAGAGAATCTCCGTAAGCAACATAAGAAAAATATCTTGCTTTCCATCGTTCTCGTAGGTACAGGTCCATTGCATCGTTTATGTACACAAGAAGGTGTGCGCAAATTATGGTTGCAAGAGTCCCAAAGTGAAGAGAAAAGCAAGTCTATATTTGTTATGCCTTATCGCATGATGTGTAATACGCGACCTAGCATTAATTTGGCTGAACGTAGATTGTTATCCGATGTAGTAGGAGATTATTTACGCGCCTATGACGATATGGTTGATGGCAATGCGGTACAGACGGTACGTCAAATTTTGGCAGAACGACCTGAGTTTAAACGCTTAGGTGTATATGCCGATTTGTTAAGTGATGAATTATTGCTTCGCGCCTTGAAGCGCTGTGAAATTGAAGGTGTTACTGTATTGATGGGGGCTAACGATGAACATTAAACGCATACGATTTGATGAATTTGGCCCGTATCGCAACTGGTCTTTCACTACGGGAAATCATGGTGTTCAGCTCATGTATGGCCCTAATGAAAGTGGCAAAACCTCTTTGCTTGAAGGGATGCGCACCCTTTTATTCGGCGGTACTCATAAGGCTTATGGGCCTATGACGGGTGCCCTTGATGTAGAGCGTAATGGTGAAAGCTACTACATTGGTCGTAAGGGTAAACAACTAGACTTTTACAGTCCTGGAAATCCAGCCATTCATGAGGAGCCAGCTCAACACTGGTGGCATGGTATTGATAAAAAAACATATAATCGAATTTTTGCATTGACCCTTGATGATTTACAAGGTCTCGATGTTCTACAAGAGGTAGAGGTTCGGTCTCGTTTCTTCGGTGCTGAAGGGGGCGAGCATTTAGGCTCGGTCGTAAAAGATGTGGAAAAAGGCGCTACTGATCTATTAGTAGCTTCCTCCAATGGTAAACGGCGCATCAATGTGTTGATGGATGAGCTTAAAGAAAATCGTCAAAAATTAAGCCATTTAGCCGAACATGAAACGCAATATGTAGAATTGCAAAAAGCCTTTCACAGTACGGAACAGACTGAAGCAGAATTACAAGGTCAGTTGCAAGAGTGGAAGGAATACCGCGATGGTATAGACGTCGTATTGCGCGCATGGGATACGTATCGCCGTAGCGAAGAAGCGCGTATGCATATGCAACAGTACAATAGTGAGCTTGCCTTGAGTCGTGATGAGTTCCTTCGCATCGATGAGGAAATCAAACGAGCTCGAGACAATATGCAGTTGTGGCAAGAAAAGGAAGCGGCCTTGATGCCAGCTAACTTTAGCCCGGATAGTCCATTTGGTACGTATGGTCAAGATATTGAAGACCTTATCCAACAAGGCGCCAAGTGGGAACAATTGCGCCGCGAGTGTGAAGAAGGGGATGCGTATATCTTTAAGGTACGAGAACAATTAGAGTTTTCTCGTTCTATGCATTCTGCGTGGCGTGATGATGAGCCAATGGCTGACGATGTGAATTGGTTTGAAGGAGAGCGCTTAGCAAGTCGCTTGCGCACTGCTAAAGACCAATTATTGCATTGGCAAGATCGCAAGCCTGCTGAGGCCTCTGATGATTTGCCAACAGCCAATCTCGACGGAGCATCGTTACCAAATTACAGCGAAGAGGATTTGGCGAAAAAAGAGCATCTCGAACGTGAACTAGAGCTTATCTTGATGGATATAGATCGGGTTACAGAAAAACGGGATAGCTATGGTCCTGATGCACAACCGAGCAATTTGCCAAAGTGGTTACAACGCATTAGTGGCGTAGCTGCAGTGATTGGCGTTTTACTCGTATTAGCAGGCTTATTAGTATTAGAGTCTGTACTCTATACGATTGGCGGCTTTATACTATTAATCCTATCTATGGCATTGTTCTGGTATGCTACATGGAGACGTCATAACGGCAATTCTGATGTATCTAAACTGAATTATGAGTTACAAATCTTGTCATCTCGTAAATCTGATGTAGAACATCAGTTAGAGGCACTTGTGAAAGCCGCAACACCTGTGGTGAGCCCAATTCCATCCATAGAGGGTGCAGCGCATCTTGATCGTTGGGTTCAAGAAGGTCATACGTTGCAAGCTATTTATGATGAAGCCCTTGCAGCTTGGCAGAATTGGTTGCCTCAAGGTGCGGCGAAGAGCCTTAACGAAGATGATTTCTTCGGGCTCAAACAAGAGTACGATCAGTACCATGAACAGTTACGTACTATTGAAGGTTATGAAAAGCGATTAGCTGAGCATAAAGAAGGCTTACGTGTTATCGAAGACCAAGCCATGACCTTGTGGTATAACCTTGGTGTTGAGGCACCTGTATCTCCTACAGAGTTAAAACGTATTTATAACCAATACAAAAACTTCCAACAAAATAAAATTGTATGGGAACAAAAGGAAGCACAACGTAAAAGCTTCCGCAATGAATACGATAATTGGCACCGCAAAGAAAAAGAATTGCTACTTCGTCAACAAGAGCTATTGCACAAGGCTGGCATGGAAAGCTCTAACGAGTATCGTCAACATCTTATCGATGAAGACCAATACAAGCAATGGCAAACCATTTACAAGCAAAGTCAGGTACAGTTAGATTTATTAGCTCCTGATGCGGAGAATAAAGATTTATTCTATCGCCGCTTGCGTGAAGGTAATAAGGATAATTGGTTAGATGAGTTAGCTCATTCTGAACGAGAAATAGCTTCTATTGAAGATAAGTTGGCTGTCTTGTATGAACGTCGTGGTCAAATTGTAGAATCTATGCGTGCCCTAGGTTCTGACCAAGAGCAACACCAAATGCTTCAAGAACGGGAAGCGTTGCAAAATGAATTAGAATCTGCTCTCGAAGATTGGGCTACCCAAGTGTTGATGAGCCACTGCATGGATAAGGCTCAACAGTCCTATGAGCAAGAAAAACAGCCTCATATGTTAGAGCTTGCATCTTCTTATATAGAACGTTTGACTGGCGGTATTTATACCTTTGATGTCTTCGGGGTCAACGAAGGCATAGCACTGATTAATGGTAATGGAGAACGCTTAGAACTTAAGTTCTGGTCTAGTGGCTTAGCTGATCAAGTCTACTTGGCATTGCGCCTAGCATTAGCTAAGGTATTCTCTTACCAAGTTGAATCCTTGCCAATTATCTTAGACGATATTCTCGTGCGCTTTGATGAAAACCGTCAACGTAGTGCCTTAGAACTATTAGCAGAAATAGGCAAGAACCAACAAATCTGGTTGTTTACATGCCAACGCTCTGTATTTGATATGGCTCAATCCGTTACAGGTATTGATTGCCATAGATTAAGTCGCAATTAAATGTAACCCCTGTGAAGGCATATAGCTTTCACAGGGAATAGTAATGATAACGTTACAAATGATGTAACTAAAGTAACTGTTTTAGTTATCATAGTGTGCTAGTATTGATTAGAAAGAAAGGGGTTGAGTACTTGAATACAGCATATTTAGATATGATCCAAGGTAAGAACCCTGGTGTAACACCTGTGTGGTATATGCGCCAAGCTGGTCGTAGCCAAGCGGAATACCGCAAAATTAAAGAAAAATATACGCTCTTTGAAATTACAAAAGAGCCTGAGTTGTGTGCTCGTGTTACAGAGCTACCTGTAAAAGAATACGGTGTAGATGCAGCCATCCTTTACAAGGATATTATGAGCCCCATGGCAGGGATGAATGTAAATGTAGAGCTCAAGGCTGGTGTGGGCCCTGTGTTTAATACACCGATTCGCTCCATGGCTGATGTAGATACATTAGATACCTTTGATCCTACAAAGGTAGATTATATTGGGAAAACGATTAGGTTATTAACATCCGGTATGCTCGACGTACCGCTCATTGGGTTCTGTGGCGCACCATTTACGATTGCGTCTTACCTCATCGAAGGCGGTCCTACAAAGAATTACAACAAAACTCGTGGCATGCTCATCGGTGCACCAGATGTGTGGAATGCATTGATGACAAAGTTAGCAGATATGTCCATTGAATATTTGTCTATGCAAGCCGAAGCCGGTGCGAATGCATTACAAATCTTCGACTCTTGGGTTGGTGCAGTGAATGCGGACCAATATAAACAAGGTATTTATCCTCATATGGAACGCATTATTAAGACTGTAAAGGAGCGATACCCTCACTTGCCTATGGCTATGAATGGTGTTGGTACAGATCATCTCGTATCTATTTGGTCTCATTTACCATTGGATGTAATCGCTCTTGATTGGCGTAGTTCCATCGTTATGGCTAATGAACGAGGCGTAACACAAACGGTACAAGGTAATCTCGATCCAGCCTACTTATTCGCTGATGAAAAAACATTAGCTCACGAAGTGGATCGTATCTTACTTGATGGTGTTCGTTATGGCCGTCATATCTTTAACTTAGGTCATGGCGTATTCCCAGAGGCGGATCCTAAAAAGCTCCATTGGCTCACAGACTATGTACATGAACGCAGTCGTGAATTATGGGCACAAGAGGGGTAAGCTAGTGAACATCGAGAAAAAAGGATTATTATTCTTATCCTATGGTAGCCCTTCAAGTAAGGATGATTTAGTGCCATACATGACGAGTATTCGTCATGGTCGCGTGCCGACCGATGCTGAAGTTGCAAATCTTACCCATCGTTATGATGTCATTGGTCAGTGGTCCAACGTAGAATTACAAACGATGGCAGAACGTCAATATAATAGACTGCTTACTTTGTTGCCATCCATACCATCGGCCATTGGATATCTTCATATGAAGCCGTCCGTTGCTGATGCAGTGGATGTATTAGTCAAACAAGGTGTAGAGCATATTATTGCTGTTGTAACGGCCCCATTCTTTACGTCTCTTGGCACTGGTGCTTATGAGAAACAAGTGCAGGCTGCAATTGGTGACTTTCAAGATGTAACCTTTGATGTTATTCGTGCTTGGTGGGATCAACCTTCCTTTATCGAGTATTGGGTAAAAGCAGTTTCAGACTGCATCAATGACACTAAAGATGTATTTGTCATTTTTAGTGCTCATAGCATACCTCTTATTAATAGTCATAATGCAGACTCTTATGCTTTGGCCTTAGAGGAAAGTGCAAAAGAAATCGCTCAACGTTGCGATTTAGAACAGTGGTCTGTAGCTTGGCAGAGCGCAGCCCCTCACGGACAATGGTTAGGGCCAACCGTAGCGGAAGCAATCAATCAAGCTCTACGTAGTGGTGCGATACATATAGCCTTTGTACCATTTGGCTTTGTAAGTAATCATGTAGAGGTATTGTACGATAATGATGTAGAGTGTAAAGAACTCGTTGATGCTGGCGGCGCTGTATATATGCGTGCAGAAATGCCGAATTGTGATGAAACATTCTTGCAAGCGATGGCGAGTGCAATAATAGAAAGGATTCATTCGTGAATGTAACAATAGTGGGCGGTGGCCTAACCGGATTGACAGCGGCTTATTATTTAGGCCGTGCAAAGCCGGACTGGACCATCACTCTTTATGAACAAGCACCACGATTTGGTGGGAAAATACAAACACAACGCGTCGATGACTTCGTGGTAGAGCTCGGACCTGATTCTTACTTAGGCCGTAAAACGGAAATGACAGATCTCGTCTATGATCTGGGCTTAGGGGACACCCTTGTATCGAATGAAACAGGGCAAGCCTTTGTATATGACAAAGGTTCTATTCATCCTATTCCCGGGGGCTCTATCATGGGCATCCCTACGGAAATGATGCCTTTTGTGAAAGCAACGCTTATTTCTTGGCCTGGCAAATTGCGAGCTGGTTTAGATTACTTTAAAAAGCCGTATCAGCTCGATAAAAATGGTGACGTATCCATTGGTCATTTCTTTCAATACCATTTAGGTCAAGAAATGATGGATAAACTCATCGAGCCTTTATTGGCGGGTATCTATGGCGGTGACATTTATAAAATTAGCTTGTTATCTACATTCCCTCATTTTATTCAAGTAGAACAAAAATATGGGAATATGGTAAAAGGCATGATGGCTGCTAAGATGGGCCACTCTAAAGCGGGGGTTACTAAAGCGGCTAAAGGTGCCGTAGCTGAAGGCGACGTACCGCGTGCTGGTAAAGGGACTATGACAGACCGTCAATTCGAAAGTCATGAAGCAAAGTCTAGTCAAACTGCATCTATGAATAATAGTTCAAACAGTTCTGGCCATGCCACAAATACTGGTCCACACCGACAAACTAGTAAGGTTCAAGCGGATATGGCGAGTCGTAAGGGGACTGCTGCTCAATCTGGGATGTTCCGCCAGTTAACAGGCGGCCTTGAAAGCGTTATTACCGCTATTGTTGAGGCTATGCCTAGTAATGTGCACTTGCATACAGGGACACTAGTTTCTAATATTCGCTATGTTGAAGGTATGTATGCTATCGATGTGGTGAAGTCTGGAAACGATGCTTGTGGCTGTGAAGCTAATGCTAGTGCTAATTTTAATTCTAATTTCAAATCCAATTCCAATTCCATTAAAACTGATTCTATTAACGCTGATAACAGGGTTGAAACTAGCAATTCTACTACAGATTTAGCTACAGATTCAGCTACAGAGGTACTTCTTGATAAAGCTCCTGCTATGGCGGATCATGTGATTATATCTACACCGCCGGCGACGTATAATCAATGGTTTAAAGATGATGAAGGCTTTGATTTCTTGCGCTCCATGGAACAGTCGAGCTGTGCTATTGCTATTATGGCCTTTGATAAAGCTACCTTTGATGGTGACTTAAAAGGTTCGGGCCTCTTGATTACACGCAACACAGATACGCCTCTTACAGCGTGTACTATTCTTAATCAAAAATGGCCTCAAACAACGCCTGACGATAAAATCGTATTGCGCGTCTTTATTGGAAAACCTGGCAATGATGTAGTAGAGCATCTTGATGATAAGGACCTTTCAGAATTGGCCGTAAAAGAAATTCAACGCATTATGAGTTTTTCCACGCAACCGGAATGGGTGCGTATCAATCGTCTCATTCACTGCATGCCGCAATATAATGTGGGCCATCGCGCAGGGATCACAGCAGTGCGTGAACATGTGGTAAAACACTATCCAAATTTACATCTCATTGGTACACCATTTGATGGTATTGGTATTCCAGACGGTGTAAAACAAGCAAAAGAATTAGTGCAGGCTATTGTAGAGGACAATGAAAACTAATAAAAACTAGTAAAAATTAGTAAAATATAAATATTGATTTAAACGAAAAAGCAATACTAATGTGTGCCCGTTTATTACAGTTTACTATTAGCTGTATATTGATATTCTATATTGAAAATTAATATTAATAAATAATTATAAGAAAAGACTCCATATGCTATAATAGTATATGGAGTCTTTTCGATTCTTAAAGTAAAAGATATATCATTTTAATATAATCACTATAGATAGGAGTGATCACAATGGGAAAAGCAATCCCTACAGTAGAAGGTTGGCATAGCCAACACATGGTCTTTGCTATGGATTTCAGTGCATGGAACTGCTTTACAGATGAAGAAAAAGCAGAAGCACGCAACGAATTAAAAGCATTTTTAGCAGATCTTGAAGCTAAACATCAAGCTAAAGAAGGTAGCTATGCATTCTATGATTGCAATGGCGCAAAAGGGGATTTGATTCTATGGATCCTTGGTCCATCCCTTGAATACTTGGCACAAGTAGAACGCAAATTCCGTCGTCTTGCGATTGCAAGCGTATTAGTTCAAACATATTCTTATACATCTGTAACAGAAGTAAGTGCTTACGTTAAAGCTAAACTCGATACAGAAGAAGTTAACCAAAAATTATATCCTCATGTACCTCGTGACAAATACATCTGCTTCTATAACATGAGCAAAAAACGTGAAGGTGATGACAACTGGTTCATGCTACCACCACAAGAACGAGGCATGTTGATGAAATCTCACGGTGAACTTGGTAAAACATACTTAGACGTTTTATCCGAATTTACAACAGGTGGCTGTGGCCTAGACGACTGGGAATGGGGCATTACAATTTTCAGTAATGATGACATCCAATTCAAAAAAATCGTATACGACATGCGCTTTGAAGTAGCTAGTGCAAAATACGGCATCTTCAGCGACTTCTACGTTGGTACCATCATCGACGATGCACTACTAGAAGAAATCTTTGGATAATAAAAGAAAACCCCGCATCGATCCGACTTACGAGGTCTTCCCTTCGTGCTTAGATAACAGAAACTATAAATTACATTTCCCTAAAATGCTAATACACATCTAATTTTTAATAAAAGAACTCCCTCATAAAATCCGACTTGCGGGTTCAAGGCCTATGGCCGCAGAACTAATTCGCATGGAGGATTGTTGAGGGAGTCTTTTATTACCTTATTGGGTTGTAAATTATAGTTTCTGTTACACCCTATACATTCATGTTTGCGCTTTTACGCACATAGAACCAGTAGCACACAGCTACAGTTACGATGTTGAAGGCTAACAATACAGCAAAGGCTGGGTGAATATTGCCAAACATGGAATATACAAAGCCGAAGATTTTAGGTGTAATGAAGGCACCGTATGCAGCTACGGCAGCAACGAAGCCAGTGATTAAAGAGGATAACAACGGATTGCCAAATACGTGTGGAATCATACGGAATGTTGCACCTGTTGCGAAACCACAGCATACGAAAGTCAATACGGACATTGCAAAGAAGAATGGGAAGTTGTGCATATCTACGCCAACTGCAATTAGTGCTGTTGTTGCACATAGACCGAGAAGGCTTACAAAGGTAACTTTTGTACCGCTGTTAATTTTGTCGGATAACCAACCGCCTACAGGACGAAGGGCACCTGCTACAAGAGGACCAACAAATGCGATAGAAGCAAATGGAACTTCAGGGAATTCTTTACCTACTAATAAGCCAAGTGCTGCCGCATAACCGGAGAAAGCACCGAAGGAACATGTATATAACAATGTAAGTGCCCAAGTGTGTTTGTTACCAAAGATTTGTACAAGGTTTTTAGGATTTGGTTTTTCTAGTGGTAAGTTATCCATGAAACGTGTCATAAGTGCAAGGATAACAACGAGTGGTACGACCCACATGAAAGCTGCATTGGCAAGATATACGGCGTTGCCTTTAATAATAGCTGGTGTTACACCAAATACGCTACCTAGTGCGGCAGAGCCCATAGCGAATGGAGCTAAGAAGTAGATTACGGAGATACCAAGGTTACCAACGCCGCCGTTGATACCAAGGGCTGTACCTTTTTCAGATTTAGGGAAGAAGTTGCCAATGTACGCCATGGAGGACGAGAAGTTGGCGCCTGCTAAACCGATAAGGGCTGTTAAAATCATGAATGTCGTATAAGAAGTTGTTGTATCTTGAACGGCAAAGCCAAGCCATACAACAGGAACTAATAAAATAAGTGTGGAAATAAATGTCCAGTTCTTACCACCGATTAAGGCTGGCATGTAGGTATATACGAAACGTAATGTAGCACCTACAAGACCTGGTAATGCGGCTAATGTAAATAATTGATCTGTTGTAAAGTTAAAGCCAGCGCCATTTAGTTGTGCTGCAATGGTTGCCCATAAATACCATACACAGAATGAAAGGGTTAATGCAATTGTGGATATAACCAAGTTTTGTTTAGCAATTTTTTTACCAAACTTTTCCCAAAATTCTGGATTTTCTGGTTGCCAATTAGCCACAATTTCGCTACGGCTTGCCCCTACTTGAGGCATTTTTAGTTCGCTCATTTTGAACTTCTCCTTACTGAAAAACTATACATGCAATGAAGACATGGAGGATACAATTATCAGTCAATGTATATGAATATTGCAATCTATAGAATTTCTATAGAAAGTATTCGAATTACTTAGAGAACTGAGTTATAATTATTGTATCAACTAAAATTGCAATGTCTTATATCACAAATATATTATATATTGTAAAATTTTTTGTGAATGTGACATAAAACACACATATTCTGAAATTAATAAGTTATAATAATCTTATATATACAAAAAAGTATATAATACATGTACTTTTACTATAAATAGATTAGTATAACTAATGGATTTTATTTTAAAAGTACAATGGAGTGGTGAAGGTATGGATAAAAATTTAATTAACCAATTACTTGCTTTGCCGGGCGAGGAACTCCATCTTAAAAAAGGTGATTTTCTCTTCCACGAGGGGGACAAGGCAGAACACTTTTACGTAGTGTTAAAAGGTAGAATGAGCATTAAGAAATTCGAATCTAGTGGGCACATTTTTGCGTTGCGTCTAGTAGGTCCGAATAATGTAATTGGTGAGGTTCCGTTGTATGAGGAGAACACAAGAACTTATGTGTTCAACGCCATCGCTCGGGAGGATTGCTCTGTTTATTCCATTCGCTATGATGTGTTAGAGCCAGCTATTGCAAAAGATCATTCATTGGCTATTGCGATGATGCAAATCTACACATTACATATGCGTCGTCAACAGGCAAAATACCGAGACTTGCTACTATATGGCAAGAAGGGAGCATTTTATTCTACCTTGTTGCGCTTAGCCAATAGTTATGGTGTAGAGCGCGAGGATGGTATCTTTATCGATATCGCCCTAACAAATCAAGAGTTGGCTGAATTTGCTGCCACATCAAGAGAAAGTTTAAATCGCATGCTAAGTGAGTTGCGTAAGTTGGGCTATGTAGCCTATGACAAACACCATCTAGTAATCTGTGATTTTGATGCTTTAATCGGATTGCTTGATTTAGAGGTTGATAATATAGACCCTAATATTAGTAATATCGAATAACAGTATTTTCTCCTTTGTGTTAGCTCAGCTAGCACAAAGGATTTTTTTGTAGTTTTGAAGGAGGACACGAGATGAGCTTGTTGTCTCAAAAGTTTAAGTTTCTTCGCAAGAAGAACGTATCTCCAAGCGGCCATCAAATAACTGAAGATGGCGGTCGCGAGTGGGAAAATTTTTATCGTGACCGTTGGTCTTACGATAAAGTTGTCCGCACAACGCATGGCGTAAACTGTACTGGTTCTTGTAGCTGGAATATCTACGTTAAGAATGGTGTTGTAGCGTGGGAAAATCAGGCTACTGATTACCCTGAAACACCAGATGATATGCCGGATTACGAACCACGTGGGTGCCCTCGTGGTGCAACATTCTCTTGGTATCTCTATAGCCCATTGCGCGTAAAATATCCATATGTGCGCGGCGAATTGGCTGAGCTTTGGAGAGAAGCTAAAAAGCATGCTAAGAACCCAATCGAAGCTTGGAAATCTATCGTAGAAGATCCTGAAAAAGCGAAGAAATACAAATCTGCCCGTGGTATGGGTGGCTTTGTGCGCTCCACATGGGATGAAGCGACAGAAATTACTGCTGCATCCTTATTATATACTGCAAAAACATACGGCCCTGACCGCAACGCAGGCTTCTCTGTAATTCCAGCGATGT
>ERZ772909.1171-NODE-1171-length-14821-cov-8.688203_pt1 | contig 14821 bp, 7 predicted proteins | sample MGYA00511137_ERZ772909 | MGnify/ENA primary metagenome ERZ772909 (study PRJEB29015, sample SAMEA2738095) | human oral metagenome | biome: human oral; feature: human-associated habitat; material: saliva | place: China | collected 2270 ... | reverse complement strand
ACAATAGTCAACAGATGTTACAGGCTTTGGAAGAGCAAGATTTAGCCAAGGCTGAGTATTATTTCGCTAAAGCTTTAGAAAACGATCCAAGTGACCTTCTTTATGAATTAGCCACTTATCTTGAAGGGATTGGTTTTTATCCTCAGGCCAAGGAAATTTACCTGAAAATCGTAGAGGACTTTCCAGAGGTTCATCTTAATCTAGCAGCTATTGCTAGCGAAGATGGTCAAATAGAAGAAGCCTTTACCTACCTAGAGGAAATCAAATCTGACAGTGACTGGTATGTATCGGCTTTGGTCCTTAAGGCAGACCTTTACCAGATGGAAGGTTTGACAGATGTGGCGCGTGAGAAACTGCTGGAGGCTTTGACCTACTCAGAGGATCCTCTCTTGATATTGGGCTTGGCAGAGTTGGATAGTGAGTTGGAAAATTACCAAGAGGCTATTCAAGGCTATGCCCAGTTAGATAATCGCTCGATTTATGAGCAAACAGGCATTTCTACCTATCAACGAATTGGCTTTGCCTATGCTCAGTTAGGGAAATTTGAAACGGCCACAGAGTTTTTAGAAAAAGCCCTAGAGTTAGAATATGATGACCTAACAGCTTTTGAGTTAGCCAGTCTTTACTTTGACCGAGAAGAATACCAAAAGGCCGTCCTCTACTTTAAGCAGCTTGATACCATTTCTCCTGACTTTGAAGGCTATGAGTATGGCTATAGTCAGGCCTTACATAAGGAACATCAAGTTCAAGAAGCCCTGCGTATCGCTAAGCAAGGCCTAGAGAAAAATCCCTTTGAAACTCGTCTCTTACTGGCTGCTTCACAATTCTCTTATGAATTGCATGATACTAGTGGAGCAGAGAACTATCTCCTTACTGCAAAAGAATACGCTGAGGATACGGAAGAAATCTTACTCCGTTTAGCTACTATTTATCTAGAACAGGAACGTTATGAGGATATTTTAGACTTACAAAGTGATGAGCCAGAAAATCTCTTAACCAAGTGGATGATTGCCCGTTCCTATCAAGAGATTGACGATTTGGATACTGCCTACGAGCATTACCAAGAGTTAGCAGGAGATTTGAAGGATAATCCAGAGTTTCTGGAACACTATATCTATCTCTTGCGTGAATTGGGCTACTTTGAGGAAGCAAAAGTCAATGCGCAAGCTTACTTAAAACTGGTTCCAGATGATGTGCAAATGCAAGAACTGTTTGAGAGATTGTAAGAATTCATACATTACAGAAAACTGCAAGTTATTTGAAGACAACTGCGGTTTTTTTACTGTTTTTTTAAAAATAAATATGGCTGAGGTTTTATTGCAATGTGACGAGAATTTTTATATAAATCAGGTTAAGATTGTTTCATTAGAAGTATAGAGTTTTGTTTTTATTCCAAAACTCTTATCTTAAAATTTCAAAATCGATTACACACAGTGGGCTACGGCTTGTGTTTTTTGTTTGACAAAATTAAAAAAATGTGTAAGAATAAGAAGAATTGAAAACAGGAAAACTCACCTCCTTTCGATTCGTCAAGCCTTATCGTTAGGCAATGAGGGGGCGGAGAGACGCGCTCGTCAACAGAAGTATCTCATTGGAAATGTTGCTCACTTTTTAGTGAGCTTTTTATATAAGGAATAGGAATGAAAAGTAAGAAGTTAAAATTAGGTCAAATTGATTTAAAAATGTGCAAGGATTATGACCTTATTCAAGCGATGGATTATGATTTTAAGACAAAGGAAGTAATGAATAAAGGAAGGGGATTTGCGGTAACTGTTGTCAAAATACAGGGATTGACTTTCTTGATTCCATTTAGAAGTTATATTCCTAAAAAGTATCAGTTGAAGTATAAGCTTAGAAATTCGGCAAAAGCAGGATATGTTGAAGGGTTAGATATTGGTAAAACCTTGATTTTAGAAGAAAAAAGTTATTTACTAAATACAACTTTTCGCCTTCGGAAAATCGAAGATTATTATAAAGTAATGGATAACGATAAAGCTATAATTAATAAGTTAGTGAAAGCTATTATAGATTACAATCACGCTTTAGAAATAAATGATAGAAACAAACTTGAAGATCCTAAACGCTTTAAATTCTCAACATTCCAGAATTATTCTACTAGATTAAAAGTAATTACAGAAAAAGACTATTTAGAATAGATAATATTTCCGCAGGCTATGGCTTGTGTTTTTTTTGTTTGACTAAAATGTGGATTTAAAATCCAAGAAACGTAAATAGGTTAGACAGATTTTAAATGCGTAATATCTTATTCTTGAAGGAGTAGTCGTTTTGTCAAAAGTAAATACAGTGAAATGACTCATTGATCCTTTTGGAAACTATTAGAATCAAATTGCAAGGTTCTCAACTATAGGGGCAAAGATGATTATAAAAATAAATACAAAGATGAATACGATTCTAAAAAATAACAGTAATTGCTGAAAATGATTTTAAAGAAAAAATAAGTAAAAACTCAATTATCAATAAGCAACAGAAAGCATTTGTAAACACCAATCTCTTATGCTATAATAGGAACAATTATTTTAAGGAGGTGTCAGTATGTCTTATTTGTTTGAGATATTACCGAGTTTATTGAGCGGTGCAAGCATGACTTTACAGGTTTTTGCACTGGTCTTGATTTTTTCTATTCCCTTGGGCGTTTTGATTGCCTTTGCCTTGCAAGTCCATTGGAAGCCCCTCCATTATCTGATTAACATTTATATCTGGATCATGCGGGGGACACCCTTGCTCTTGCAATTGATCTTTATCTATTATGTGCTCCCAAGTATTGGGATTCGTTTGGATCGTCTTCCTGCGGCCATTATTGCCTTTGTTCTTAATTATGCAGCTTACTTTGCTGAAATCTTCCGTGGTGGGATTGATACTATCCCCAAAGGTCAATATGAGGCTGCTAAGGTCTTGAAGTTCAGTCCCTTTGCTACAGTACGCTATATTATTTTGCCTCAGGTAACCAAGATTGTTCTTCCTAGTGTATTTAATGAAGTCATGAGTTTGGTCAAGGATACTTCTTTGGTCTACGCTCTAGGTATTTCAGACCTTATCTTGGCGAGTCGAACAGCTGCCAACCGTGATGCCAGCCTTGTTCCCATGTTCTTGGCAGGAGCCATTTACTTGATTTTGATTGGGATTGTGACCATTCTTGCCAAAAAAGTTGAGAAGAAGTACAGTTACTATAGATAGGAGGCTACCATGTTAGAATTACGAAATATCAATAAGGGCTTTGGTGAAAAGCAAATTTTATCTAATTTCAGTCTAAAAATTCCTGAAAAGCAAATCCTGGCTATTGTTGGGCCTTCTGGTGGAGGTAAGACAACTCTTTTACGTATGCTTGCGGGTCTTGAAACCATTGATTCAGGTCAAATCTTTTATAATGGAGAATCTTTAGAATTGGATGAACTGGAGAAGCGGAGTCTACTGGGATTTGTATTCCAAGATTTTCAACTGTTTCCTCATTTATCAGTTTTAGACAATTTGACCTTATCACCTGTGAAAACGATGGGGATGAAGCAGGAAGAGGCTGAGAAGAAGGCACGTGGGCTTTTAGAACAGTTAGGACTGGCTGGACATGCAGAAGCCTATCCCTTCTCGCTATCTGGTGGGCAAAAGCAGCGGGTGGCCTTGGCGCGTGCTATGATGATTGACCCAGAAATCATTGGCTACGATGAACCGACTTCTGCTCTGGATCCAGAATTGCGCTTGGAAGTGGAAAAATTGATCTTGCAAAATAGGGAACTTGGCATGACCCAGATTGTGGTTACCCACGATTTACAGTTCGCTGAAAATATCGCTGATCAGATTCTCAAGGTTGAGCCCAAGTAGGAGGTGCCGATGACTAATAAGAAAATTGCTTTAGTATTGGTTACGCTCCTGACTCTCTTTTTAACGGCTTGTACTCAGAAGGTTAGCGTTCCCAAGCAAGATAACTGGAATAAGTACCAAGAGCAAGGCAGTATAACCATTGGTTTTGACAATACCTTTGTACCCATGGGTTTTGAAGAAAAGAATGGCCAATATACAGGCTTTGATATTGATTTAGCGCAAGCTGTCTCTGAAAAATTAGGCTTCAAGGTTCAATTTCAACCAATCGACTGGGATATGAAGGAGACAGAACTGCAAAATGGAACCATAGATGCAATCTGGAATGGCTATTCTGCCACTGATGAACGCCGAGAGAAAGTTGTCTTTAGCATTCCATATATGGAAAATCAGCAGGTTCTGGTTGCTAAGAAAAGCCAGCAAATTCATTCAGTAGAGGATATGAAGGATAAGACCTTGGGAGCCCAAGCAGGTTCTTCTGGTTATTTAGACTTTGAAGCACAGCCAGATTTACTGAAAAATCGTGTCAAAGATCAGAAGGCTAATCAGTACCAGAGTTTTAATGAGGCCTTGATTGACTTGAAAAATGACCGTATTGATGCCTTGTTGATTGACCGAGTGTATGCTAATTACTATCTCCAGTCTGAAGGAATATTAAATGACTACAATGTCTTTTCAGCTGGATTTGAAAGTGAATCTTTTGCTGTCGGAGTCAGACCTGCTGACAAAAGATTACTGCAAGCTTTAAATCAAGCCTTTGTTGAACTACATCAAGAAGGGAAGTTCCAGGAAATCAGCCAAAAATGGTTTGGAGAAGATGTAGCAACAAAAGAAGTGAAAGAAGGAAAATAAAATAGATAGGAAGCCTAGTTTTGTCTTTAAAACTGGGCTTTGTTTTTTTATAGACCTTATTTTATAAAGTAGGAGCAACTTCTAAATTTTTTAGCTATTTTGGGCAGATCTTGTGCATCTAGCGTAATTCTGTAATCCCTTATCTATAGCTAAAACTCAATGAAGACGTAATAAAAAATATCAGAAAATTCCTTTTTATAATCAAATTATATGAACAGTCGAATAATATAGAAAATCTCTAAAGTAATATAAATTTTATTTTTGTAAGGGCTTACCATAAATAGGAGTTTGTGAAATTACTTTGGTGAGTATACCTCAAAATGTTTGATTTATAGACATAAAAAGAGTATAATAAGTTGTAGCCCTTTAAAATATGCCCATATATTTTAGGGGGGGGGCTTTTTATTTAGCCTTCTTGAATATATTAACTGATAATTATCAGAAAAAAGGAGTAAGGGAATGTTTAAACCCAAAGGGCGACATGTTCGTCAATCGCAAGTGGAGAAATTCACACGTTATAGTATCCGTAAGGTTAGTTTCGGTGCGGCTAGTGTGGCTGTGGCTACTGGATTGTTTTTCCTTGGTGGAGGAAGCGTCCAAGCGGCTGAACAAGTAACTAATTCAGAACCTACAGAAGTTCAAAATCCTCAAAATGTAAATGAGAAGTCCTCGGAACCCTCTAGGGAAGTTACTGGACAAGCATCTGCTACTGCTAAAGAGCCCGATGGACAAAATAATACTTCTGCAAAAGAGTCTTCTCCTGTTAATGAAACTAGTGCAGTTGAAACTCCAGAGGTAGTGGCAGAAAAAGTTGCTATTAATACCGCATCATTAGAAGATTTAGTTGCTAAAGTTGAAGGTAGATTGAGTCAATTAACTGAAGACAAGAAAACAAAATCAGTCATTGATGATGCTAAAAATTTGGTTAATAAAGCAAAAGATCTTTTAAATGATGACACAAAAACACAGGCAAAAGTTAATGCATTGGCTAAACAACTTTCAAGTAGCCTTTTCATTTTAAACAGTATCAAATCAGAAGCAACAAAAGTAAACAAAAACCAAAATCCTAGAAATGGACAAGCTATCCCAAGTAATGGAGAAAGTGGGTTTAGAGATACAGGGACGGTTGCAGATGGCACTGAAAATCCCGTTGTTGTAAATACAAATGATATTACACAAAAAGCTTCTGAATTAGAGGCGGAAATCGCAAAAGTTGAATCTTTAATCTCTGCTGAAAATGCTAAAGGAGAAAGGCAAACAGATAAAGAGCTCGTAGGAATACTAACACAGGTAAAAGAGTCTGCACAAGCTGTTAAGAATAAAGGGAACAACATCCCAACAACAGAAAAAGAAAAGCATGCACTTTTACAAGAGTTAAAAGAAAAAGTAGATTTATTGAAACTATACCAAGCTAAAAAATTGGACTGGGGAGCACCTGCCAATAATCACTTAGCAAATTATGGGAATAATCCATCTGATGCAGTAATTAGTAATTTAAATGATACTTTTGGAACACCTGATTTCTCAAATGCTACATCACATACAAAACGTGTAGAAGATCAAGCTTCTGGTATACGTGGTGCTATTAATTTGGGTTCAGCAACTTATCATTGGAAACAAAAAGAAATAACGGTCGATGAAGCCAAAGCAGGAGCTTTAGGCGGCTGGAAGATTGTTGATAAAGAAGGTGCAAACACCGTAAATATTGTTAAACCAGAAGCACCTACTGATATAGAATATAAAGAAGGACAATCAGCAACCACATATGCACCAAAACCAGCAAAAGTTTATGATAATAACGGTCATGTTACAGCTACTGGTGGTCAAGGCAGACCAAACGCTGGTGGTGGAGTACTAAATTATATGATTAGTACTGATCGTTTGGGAAATGGAAGTATAGGAAAAGTTAATAAAGATTATTATGTAGAATTAAAAAAACAAGGAACAACTATCTATAAAGATTTCGACGTAAACCCTAACTCTCATTTGTATGCTAATCTTGTTTTTTCTAGTGCTTATGGTAAATTAGGTTTGTCTTCAACAGGTGAAAAAATAAAAATGAAAATAGTTGATGCATATACAGGTCAACCATTATCAGAATTAACTAGAAAAGATGGAAAAGCTTCAGATACAGAATTTATTGGACAACCTGGATCAGATTCGGATGGTTTTGCTGCATTATGGCGTGTAGTAAAAGTGCCTGAAGGGACGACTAAGGTACGTGTATTTGTAGAAGCAGGAGATCAGCCAACAACTTCTGATTACTTGAATGGTCATAAGGTTGAAGATGGATATATAGTTGCAGGACTAGGATTAACTCCAGGACCAGCACTGACTTTAACAACTACAGTTGTTTCAGGTAAAGATAAAGAAGCATATGGTTATACAGAGGATTCTATTTATAAAAATGCTCAAAAAGGAACGTTTAATGTAACGCTAAGTAATCATGGTGGAGTAGGAGTAGTATATCAGACTAGGTATGAAGTTACTTTAAAAGTTCCTAAAGGTGTTAAGTTAGATACATTACAAGGAACAGACTTAAATGAAGTAAATGGTAAAAATTTATTTGCTCCAAGTTATACTTATGACTTTAAATATAACAAAGATACACGAGAACTTACTTTTAAAATTGATTTATCAAAACGAAATATTAATCCAACAAGTGGTAGCTCCAACACTGTTTCAATCCCATTTGAAGTAACGCCTGATTTTGTCGGAGAAGCAACATTTGAGGTAGTAGGGAAAAATGGATTTGGAGGAAAAGATAAATTAGGAAATATGATCTTACCGTTTGGAATATCTGGTGCGGATAGATATAATATTCCAGTGAATGTAAATGCTAATAGTTTAGAAACTTCCGATAATCCTGACTATAAATATAATCGTAGTATTTATATTGATTCTATGACAGGAAATAGCTCTATAACTGTACCTGTTGGAACAACTTTTGAGAAAGCAAAAGAGGCAGCAACAGTAAGTGCTGAAGAATTACTAAATTCAGAAGCTTATAGAGAAAAATTAGCAACATTAAAAGCTACAGCTGCTTTAAATTTAAGTGAAACAAGTTCAATTGCAATGGTACAAGGTTATTCTACAGCTGCTGTAAAAGAGAATAGTGGAACTCTAAAAGTGCCAGTTATTCATACTATCGGAAGTAAGAATTTTAATAATCAAATAGACATTAATGTGAATGTAGTGGCATCTACTAAGCAACAGAAAGTTGTTTTTGAAGGAGACACTATTCAAAATGATGATATTAAGGGGAAAATAACTCCTGCTACAATTCCTGGGTATACAGCTACAATCAATAATGTTCAAAATATGCCTACAACAACTGGTAAAGCTGGACAAATCATTAATGTTGAAACAACAGTATCTTATACAAAGGGAAATGTTGTACTTCCTGAAACAGTAACAGTTCCTGTGTTGGTATTGCCAAAAGCAACAGGTAATGTAGAAGTAATTAAAGGTTCAACAGTAGATAAAGTTAAAGAAGTAGCTAAAGCTAAAGCAGAAGAAGTAGCAAACTCAGCAGATTTTAAAGCTAAATTACCAGAAGGCTCTAAAGATGTAGAAGTTGGAGCGATTACAGAAGAAGTGCTTGCAGCCATTACAACGGAAGCAGGAACAAACAAAGGAACTGTAAAAGTCCCAGTAACCTACACAGTAGATGGTGTTAAGTATACAAAAGATGCAGAAATTACTGTAAATGTCGTTGGTTCAAATGCAGATCCAGTATACGTTGTTGAAGGTGACAAACCTGAAGTAGGCAAAGTGAAGGATGCTGTAAAACCAAGAGAAGGTGGAACAGTACAAGATCCAACGGAAGTTGATTTGCCAAATACAAAGGATAAAGTTGGAGCAACAGATGTCACAGTTCCAACTAAAGTTAAGTATGCAAATGGTGAAGAAACAGTAAATGTTCCAGTGACAGTTTTACCAAAAGTAACTCCAGAAGGTGTAACAGTTCTTAAAGATAGCACTGGTTTAGGAGAAGTGGTAAAAGCAAAAGCCACAGAAGCAGCTACAGCGACAACTAAGTTGCCAGATGGTGTAACTGTAAGAGTTAAAGAAGTTAAAGCAGGAACAGTACCGGCAACGACAGCAACTGGAGTACAAACACCAGCAACAGCAGTTGTAGAGTATGTAAAAGATGGTAATGTAGTTGCAAGTAAAGAAGTAGAAGTTCCTGTAACAGTAGTAGGTTCAACACCAAAATCATTGGTAGTCTTCGAAGGTGATACAGTAGAAGCTAAAACTGTTCAAGATGCAGTAACACCAGGAACTGATGGAACAAAAGGTGAACCTGCAATTCCAGAAGACCTAACAAAAACACCAGGTAAGAAAGAAGTAACTGTCCCTGTAACTTACGACGGAATCACAGATCCAGAGCAAGTGAAAGTACCAGTAACAGTATTACCAAAACCAGAAGCTGATGAAATTCTAGTTGCTAAAAATAGTGACAAGGATAAAGCTAAAGAAAAAGTACTAGCTAAAGCTAAAAAAGCAATCGAAGATGCAACATTTACAGGTAAATTACCTCAAGGAGCAACCGTTACTGTTGATGAAACAGCTACAGTAACAGTGCCAGACTTAACAGAAGATACTGAAGTAGATGTAACTGTTAAGTACACAGTTCCTGGACAAGATACACCATTAACTACAACAGTTAAAGTACCAGTTACAGTAGTTGAAGGTGTACCACAAATTGTCCCAGTTGATGAAAACAACAAACAACCAGATCCAGAAAAGAGCATTGATAAGACAGATTACCCAGAAGATGCGACATTTGAGTATAAAGAAGAAGTAGATACGTCTACACCAGGGGATAAGAAAGTTACTGTTGTTGTGAAACAAGGGGATAAAGTACTTGTTGAAGTACCAGCAACTGTACGTGTAGTAGGTAGCACACCACAATTTGTGGTAGCAGATCCAACTAAGAAACAACCAGAGGCAAAAGACAGTGTTACTCCTGAAGAATATCCAGACGGTACAACGTTTGAATATAAGACACCAGTAGATACAACAACTGCAGGAGAAAAAGATGTAACAGTTGTAGCTAAGCTAAATGGTCAACCAATTGCAGAAGTTCCTGCAAAAGTAGTGGTAGTAGAGCCTAAGACACAATACGTAGTAGCAGAACCAAGCAAACCACAACCAGATGCTTCTAAGAGTATTGATCCAGAACAATACCCAGAAGGAACAACATTTGAGTACAAAACTCCAGTAGACACAACAACACCAGGTGAAAAAGATGTAGTTGTCGTTGCGAAAGATGGAGAAGATAAACTTGTAGAAGTACCAACAAAAGTGAAGGTTGTACAAGGAAATCCACAAATCGTTCCAGTAGATGAAGGTAAGAAACAACCAGATCCTGAAGATAGTATTGATTCGAATGATTACCCAGATGATGCGACATTTGAGTATAAAGAAGAAGTAGATACATCTACACCAGGGGATAAGAAAGTTACTGTTGTTGTGAAACAAGGGGATAAGGTATTAGTTGAAGTACCATCTACAGTACGTGTAGTAGGTAGCACACCTCAATTTGTAGTTGTAGATCCAGCTAAGAAACAACCAGAAGCGAAAGATAGTGTTACACCAGAAGAATATCCAGATGGTACAACATTTGAATATAAGACACCAGTAGATACAACAACTGCAGGTGAAAAAGATGTGACAGTTGTAGCTAAGCTAAATGGTCAACCAATTGCAGAAGTTCCTGCAAAAGTAGTGGTAGTAGAGCCTAAGACACAATACGTAGTAGCAGAACCAAGCAAACCACAACCAGATGCTTCTAAGAGTATTGATCCAGAACAATACCCAGATGGAACAACATTTGAATATAAAACTCCAGTAGATACTACTACACCAGGCGAAAAAGATGTAGTTGTTGTTGCGAAAGATGGCGAAGATAAACTTGTAGAAGTACCAACAAAAGTGAAGGTCGTTCAAGGAAATCCACAAATCGTTCCAGTAGATGAAGGTAAGAAACAACCATCTCCTGAAGATAGTATTGATCCGAATGATTACCCAGAAGATGCAACATTTGAGTATAAAGAAGAAGTAGATACATCTACACCAGGTGATAAGAAAGTTACTGTTGTTGTGAAACAAGGTGATAAAGTATTAGTTGAAGTACCAGCAACAGTTCGTGTAGTTGAAAGTTATCCTAAATATGTACCAGTAGATCCAGCTAAGAAACAGCCAGATCCAAAAGAAAACATTAATCCAAATGATTTCCCAACTGGAACAACATTTGAATATAAAGATAACACTCCAGTAGATACAACAACACCAGGTGAGAAATCTGTAACGGTAGTAGCTAAGCTGAATGGACAACCAATTACAGAAATTCCAGCGACAATTGTAGTAGTAGAACCTAAGACACAATATGTCCCTGTAAATGCTGAAAATGATAAGAAACCAAAACCACAAGATAGCATTACACCAGATGATTATCCAGCAGGCTCAACGTTTGAGTACAAGACTCCAGAAGGAAAAACAGAAGCCTACGATGGTTCAACACCAGGTGATAAAGATGTTACTGTAGTCGTGAAAGATTCAGATGGAGATACACTTGTAGAAGTACCTGCGAAGATTAAAGTCGTTCAAGGTAAAGAACAATTAACTCCAGTAAATGCTGAAGATAAGGATAAACCTAAAGCTGAAGATAGTATCACACCAAGTGACTATCCAGAAGGTTCAACATTCGAATACAAAGTTCCAGAAGGACAAACAACTCCATATGATGGAACAACTCCAGGGGATAAACCAGTTACAGTAGTTGTAAAAGATAAAGATGGAAAAGTGTTAGTTGAAGTTCCAGCGACTATTAAAGTAGTTGAAACAAAACCAACACCGATTGAAACACCAGTAACCACAACACCGTTAACCCCAGAGGATTACACAAAAGGAATTAAGATTCCAGAAGGTGGTAAAGTAACGAATGTTGCAAACATTCCAGACTTAACAACGCCAGGTAAGAAAGATCCAGTTAAAGTAACGATTACATTACCAAACGGTAAATCTTATACAGTAGATGTACCAGTAACTGTAACACCAATTACACCAATTGAAACACCAGTTACAAAAGATAAATTGACTCCAGAAGATATTTTGAAACAAATCAAAGTACCAGACGGGGCAACTGTTAAGGTAGGCGACTTACCAGACTTAACAACTCCAGGTAAGAAAGATCCAGTTAAGGTAACGATTGAATTGCCAAATGGCAAAGTTGTGACTGTAGAAATCCCAGTAACTGTAACACCTATTGAAGACATTGTTAAAAAAGAGGGAGATCCAATTACTAATGAGGATGTTGAAAAACACATTCCAAAAGGAGCAAAAGTTATTTCTATTGGAGATAAACCTACAACGGATATTCCAGGAGAAAGGCCAAGTATTCCAGTTGTTATCGAGTTGCCAAATGGAATTCGAGTAACTGTAAATGTACCAGTTATCGTAACACCAAAAGTTACGCCTGTGGTAGTTAAAGTTGGAATACCAGTTACGCCAGAAGATGTTAAGAAACATATCGACTTACCAAATGGATGGAAGGTAACAAAAGTAGGAGAAATTCCAACAACAACTACACCAGGAACAAAACCAGTCGTTCCAGTAGAGATTGAATTACCAGATGGTCGTAAGATTACTGTCGATGTACCAGTCATCGTTACGCCAACCGTAAGACAAATTGTTGTACCACAAGGAACACCAATCACACCAGATGATGTAAAAGGACATATTGATTTACTAAAAGAACCAGGATGGGAAATTGTTGAAGTCGGGGAAATTCCAACAACAGAAACACCAGGAACAAAACCAGTTGTTAAAGTGAAAGTGAAATTACCTGATGGTCGTATTATTACAGTGGATGTACCAGTTACGGTAACACCTAAATCACAAAATGGCGATTCAACTGTGCAGATTGTAACGGAATATCTAGATGAAAATGGAAACCGTATTACTTCAGATAAAGAAGGAAAACACAATCCAATAGAGTTGGAAGGATATGAGTTTAGTCATTCAACAACGGATGCTAAAGGAAATACACTACATCACTATAAGAAAGTGAAAAAACTAATCAATCAAGAGCAACCAAGCTCTAATGACAAGAAGGAATTACCAAATACTGGTACAGAGGATAAGGCTGGTCTAGCTAGTCTTGGACTTCTTGGAATGTTGGGTGCATTCGGACTTGTAGCTCGTAAGAAAAAAGAAGACTAATACTCTTCGAAAATCTCTTCAAACCACGTCAGCTTCACCTTGCCGTAGATATGTGTAACTGACTTCGTCAGTCTTATCTACAACCTCAAAGCAGTGCTTTGAGCAACCTGAGGCTAGTTTCCTAGTTTGATCTTTGATTTTCATTGAGCATAAATCATTCAATGTAAAAAAAATTTCTTAACGAAAGATAGAGATAAATCGAAATCAGTAGATCGTATAAAGTGAAAAGGAAGGATTTCAATATGACAAGTTTAAAATTATTAAAAGAAAAAGCACCTTTGGTCATTTGCATAACCAATGATGTAGTAAAAAATTTCACAGCAAATGGATTAGTAGCACTGGGTGCGTCACCAGCCATGAGTGAGTTTCCTGCAGATTTAGAGGATTTGTTAAAGTATGCTGGAGGTTTATTAATAAACATAGGCACATTGACAGATGAAAATTGGAAATTATACCAAGCTGCTCTGAAAATTGCAGAGAAATATAATGTCCCAGCAGTTTTAGATCCTGTAGCCTGTGGAGCAGGAGAATATAGAAAAAAAGTAGCAGATGATCTAATTAACAATTACAAACTAGCAGCGATTAGAGGAAATGCTGGCGAGATTGCCTCTTTAGTAGGAATAAATGTGGCATCTAAAGGAGTAGATAGTGCAGGCGTAGATAATATTGACGAAATTGCTCTAGCAGCAAATGAGAAGTTCAATATCCCTATAATAGTAACAGGTGAAGTGGATGCCATTGCGGTAAATGGAGAAGTGGTAACGATTCATAATGGTAGTGCCATGATGCCAAAAGTTATTGGGACAGGATGCTTATTAGGTGCTGTAGTAGCAAGCTTTATCGGACTTGAAAAAGGTCAAGAATTGAAATCATTAGAAACAGCAATGTTGGTTTACAATATCGCTGGAGAAATGGCAGAAAAACGTCCAAATGGACATCTTCCTGGAACATTTAAAGTTGAATTTATAAATGCCTTATATGAGATTACAGATGAAGATGTAAAGGAATTCAAAAGAGTGAAGTAAAATGTTTCATAAAGAATTACTAAAACTATATTTTATTTGTGGAACGACTACTTGCCAAGGAAAAGATCTATATACGGTCGTTGAGGAAGCCTTAAAAGGTGGTATAACCTTATTTCAATTTCGTGAAAAAGGTAAGGGAGCCTTAGAAGGTAAAGAAAAAGTCGAATTAGCAATTAAACTACAGGATCTTTGTAAAAAATATAATGTTCCGTTTATTGTTAATGATGATATTGAGTTAGCATTAGAGATAGATGCTGACGGAGTACATGTAGGACAGGATGACCTTGGAGTTGATGAAATTAGAAAATTGATGCCAGATAAAATAATTGGTCTTTCTATAAAAAACGAGGAAGAATTTCAACAATCAAAAGTTGAATATGTCGATTATGTTGGTGTTGGTCCTGTATTTGATACCCAGTCAAAGGATGATGCTGGTGGTGCTATAGGTTATGAAGGTCTTAAATTGATGAGAAAACTATTGCCACAAATGCCCTTAGTTGCAATTGGTGGGATACAGACGCAACATATTAAAGACATTATGAAGACTAATATGGATGGTGTTTCAATCATTTCAGCAATATCGTATGCAAAAAATATAGAAAAAACTGTTCTAGAAATGAGTGAACAATAGGTATCTATCCTTGGATTCTAAGTAAATGGAAGTTTTCCTTTTCTAAAAAGATATGTCCAGATTCAGTTCAAATAGCTAATCCATCAAATAAGTCATTTATTTTTTGCAAAAGAAAGATCTGCTGTCTTTTTGAGTACAAGGCTGTATTTCCAGTTCAATTTCTTGAACTAGAATAAATCGTCTGTTAAAATAATTATATAATTAAATAATAAAGACATTTGGGGTGCTTTAGGCTGAGATGATACCCATTGAA
>ERZ772909.1168-NODE-1168-length-14846-cov-16.386181_pt1 | contig 14846 bp, 15 predicted proteins | sample MGYA00511137_ERZ772909 | MGnify/ENA primary metagenome ERZ772909 (study PRJEB29015, sample SAMEA2738095) | human oral metagenome | biome: human oral; feature: human-associated habitat; material: saliva | place: China | collected 2270 ... | reverse complement strand
TGCAAGTCGGCATGATACTCGAAGGCGTGGTTTCCAACGTCGCCAACTTCGGCGCGTTCGTGGACATCGGCGTCCATCAGGACGGCTTGGTACACATCTCCGCCCTGTCCAATAAATTCGTCCAAGACCCGCGCGAAGTGGTGAAAGCCGGCGATGTGGTGAAAGTGAAAGTGCTGGAGGTTGATGCTGCGCGTAAACGCATTGCGCTGACCATGCGACTGGATGACGAACCGGGCAGCGCAGCCAAAGGCAACAGGCCGTCTGAAACCCGACATCAAGAACGCCGCGACCGCAAACCCCAACGCAACGACCGCGCCCCAGCCAATTCGGCGATGGCGGATGCTTTTGCGAAGTTGAAACGGTAAAAAGAAGGGCGGGCTTCCGGCCCGCCGTTTTTATATTGGATTTGAAATAGGGTTATTTTAAAAGCGGAGCTCATAAGCACCCGATTTACGCTTTTTAGACGGCATTTTGCGGTGTTGTGGCATGGATATGCAGACAGGCGTATAGTTTCGGTATGATTAAACCGTTATACAAATAAGGAGTCCGAACCATGAAGAAATTGATGTTTGCCGCGCTGGTGTCCTGTTTTTCGGTTTCTGCGTTTGCGGCGTGTGCCGACAGCCAGCAGCAGTGCGTGATTTATAAAAACGGCAATGTCGCGGCAGAGGGCGGCTGTACGGTCAGCAAGTGCCAAAGTGCCGATGCGCAAGTGTTGAAATGGAAGCTGAAAAACGGCAAAGGCGTAACTGTGGAAATTGGAAAAAACGGCAAGGTTTCGGTGAATAAAAAACCGGGTGCGAAAGCAGCCAACAGCAACGCGTCCGGAATGGGTTTGACATGCTATGCCGCCGATGCGGACAAGCAAGAACAATTTTGTTCGACCAATTATTGAACAGGTGCGAATGTCCGATGCCGTCTGAACGGGGTTTCAGACGGCATTTGTTTGTAAAAAATAGTTGTAAAAAGACGGCAATTCTTTGACAAGCCTTAACTATTCCCCTAATATCTTCGCGCCTGCGTCCCCTTCGGGCGGACATGAAGAAAAACATTTTAGGAGGTCAAACGATATGGAATGGGAGTTTAACAGCTATTACACGCTGATTGCTGCTACCCTGGTCTTGTTGGTGGGTAAATTTTTAGTAAAAAAAATCAAACTGTTGAGGGATTTTAATATTCCCGAACCTGTGGCAGGCGGTCTGATTGCCGCAATTATTCTGTTTGTGCTGCATCAGTTGTATGGCGTGAGCTTCAAATTTGAGAAGCCGCTGCAAGATGCGTTTATGCTGATTTTCTTTACCTCTATCGGTTTGAGTGCGGATTTCTCGCGCCTGAAGGCCGGTGGTTTGCCGCTGGTAATTTTTACCGCCGTGGTAGGCGCGTTCATTATTGTTCAAAACGTTGTCGGGGTCGGCCTGGCTACGGCTTTGGGTTTGGATCCGCTGATTGGCCTGATTACCGGCTCGATTACGCTGACGGGCGGACACGGTACGGCGGGTGCATGGGGGCCTGATTTTGAAACCAAATACGGTTTGGTCGGTGCAACCGGTTTGGGTATGGCTTCTGCAACCTTCGGCCTGGTGTTCGGCGGTCTGATCGGCGGACCGGTTGCCCGCCGCCTGATTAATAAAATGGGCCGCAAACCGGTTGAAAACACAAAACAGGCTCAGGACGACAATGTGGACGATGTGTTCGAGCAGGCAAAACGTACCCGTCTGATTACGGCGGAATCTGCCGTTGAAACGCTTGCCATGTTTGCCGCGTGTCTGGCGTTTGCCGAGATTGTGGACGGCTTCGACAAAGAATATCTGTTCGACCTGCCCAAATTCGTATGGTGTCTGTTTGCAGGCGTAGTCATCCGCAATGTTTTGACTGCCGCATTCAAGGTCAATATGTTTGACCGCGCAATCGATGTGTTCGGCAATGCTTCGCTTTCGCTTTTCTTGGCAATGGCGCTGTTGAACTTGAAACTGTGGGAACTGACCGGTTTAGCCGGGCCTGTAACCGTGATTCTTGCCGTACAAACCGTTGTGATGATTCTGTATGCGACTTTTGCAACCTATGTCTTCATGGGGCGCGACTATGATGCGGCGGTATTGGCTGCCGGCCACTGCGGTTTCGGTTTGGGTGCGACACCGACGGCGGTGGCAAATATGCAGTCCATCACGCAGACTTTCGGCCCTTCCCATAAGGCTTTTTTGATTGTGCCTATGGTCGGCGCGTTCTTCGTCGATTTGATTAATGCCGCGATTCTCACCGGGTTTGTGAATTTCTTTAAAGGCTGATTTTTCTGCTTTTCCGACAAAGCACCTGCAAGGTTTACCGCCTGCAGGTGCTTTTGCTATGATAGCCGCCATCGGTCTGCACCGTTTGGAAGGAACATCATGTATCGGAAACTCATTGCGCTGCCGTTTGCCCTGCTGCTTGCCGCGTGCGGCAGGGAGGAACCGCCCAAGGCATTGGAATGCGCCAACCCCGCCGTGTTGCAGGATATACGCGGCAGTATTCAGGAAACGCTCAAACAGGAAGCGCGTTCTTTCGCGCGCGAAGACGGCAGGCAGTTTGTCGATGCCGACAAAATTATCGCCGCAGCCTATGGTTTGGCGTTTTCTTTGGAGCATGCCTCGGAAACGCAGGAAGGCGGGCGTACATTCTGTATTGCCGATTTGAATATTACCGTGCCGTCTGAAACGCTTGCCGATGCCAAGGCCAACAGCCCCCTGTTGTACGGGGAAACCGCTTTGTCGGACATTGTGCAGCAGAAGACGGGCGGCAATGTCGAGTTTAAAGACGGCGTATTGACGGCAACCGTCCGCTTCCTGCCTGCCAAAGACGCTCAGACGGCATTTGTCGACAATACGGTCGGCATGGCGGCACAAACCCTGTCTGCCGCGTTGCTGCCTTACGGCGTGAAGAGCATCGTCATGATAGACGGCAAGGCGGTCAGGAAAGAAGACGCGATCAGGATTTTGAGCGGTAAAGCCCATGAAGCGCCGTCCAAACCCACGCCCGAAGACATTTTGGAACATAATGCCGCCGGAGGGGATGCAGACGTACCCCAAGCTGGAGAAGACGCGCCCGAACCGGAAATCCTGCATCCCGACGACGGCGAGCGTGCCAATACCGTTACCGTATCACGGGGCGAAGTGGAAGAGGCGCGCGTACAAAACCAGCGTGTGGAATCCGAAATTACCAAACTTTGGGGAGGACTCGATACCGACGTGCAAAAAGAGTTGGTGGGAGAACAGCGCAAGTGGGCGCAGGAAAAAATCAGCAACTGCCGACAAGCCGCCGCACAGGCAGACCGGCAGGAATACGCCGAATACCTCAAGCTGCAGTGCGAAACGCGCATGACGCGCGAACGGATACAGTATCTTCGCGGCTACTCCATCGATTAGGGTGATGAAGCAAACCATATCTGAACGCAGGATTCAGCCGAAACCGCCCGAAAAGGATTTGTCGGGGAACGGGTAGAGGTCGGATGCCGGATTGTTCGGCGGATAAAGGCAGCCTGATAAAAATGCCGTCTGAAACCTTGCGGTATCGGTTTCAGACGGCATTTTGACAAATACGATACGCAGGTGCAAAACAGCCGTCTTTTCCTGCTTTGCCTATGCTGATAGAATCGTCAAATTACCGTAAAATTAAAAAGTTCCATCCATATTGAGGAGACATTATGCATTCCCCCCCCGAAAGATGAACATTTCGAGCAAGACCTTATCCCTTACACCGTCCGTTTCAGGCTCAATCAAATCCTTCCCGAACTCGACTGCCATTGGCAGGAAAATCTGACAGAAATCTTCAAAACACTTTCTCCCGAAGCCAGACAGGACGCCTGTACGCAAATCCTTTCCCGACACGGCATCGGCTACAATGAATCCGACGGTTCTTTCACTTGCCTTCCCAAAAAACGCATTTCGTTCGCATCGCTGGCGGCAGACATCCCCATTCCCGATCTCAAACGGCTGGCAGGGCATATCGCGGAACGCCTGAATGTATTGGCGCAATGCGAATCGCCGATTGATATTGCCGACATTCTCGAAAGCGTGCTGTCCGTCATCAAAAACGTAGATACCGAGGGCAAGCGTGCGCGGGAAAATTTCAAACAAATTTTGGAAACCGAATTTATTTACGCCGCTGCTGCAGTATTGAAAAACAAAACCAAATGGGAAATCCCCGAAAACACTCGCAACCTCGATTCGGACATTATCTGTACCTATATCTGCGAAGTGTTCCTAAAATCGCACCTGCTTGGCAACAGTTTTCCGATGATGCGTCCGCGCGAAGTGAAGCAGATGCCCGAACCGGTGTTTAACAAAGTATTGTTTGCCGAATAGCGTACCCGTCAGCTGGAAGTTATCCGAACATCGGAATACATCTTCGCCATCGCGCCGTACTACACTGATGACCTTCCGTTTTCCCTGCGCCGCTTTCTGTCGGAAGACAAGCTCTATACCAGCTACAACCGCTATTACACCGCCATCCACATCCCCGTCCGCAACATCACTCAGAATGATGCTCTGAGCTTTGCCAACGGTTTGAAACAGATTCTCTCGATGCAAGCCGGTGTGAGCTGGGAAATCATCGATATGATGGATAAGATGGAGGAAAACTACAATGAGAAAGTATTGCCGCTGCTGTTTTCGCCATTCCCCGCGCAAGTCGAACGCACGCAGGCGATTGCTGCCAGATTGGAAGAGTTCGAGCGGTTGTTGGGCGACACTGTCCTTGATCCGTTCTACTATTGTCTGACGCGTATGGCGAAGGGCGAGGAAGATTTGAAATATATTTATATCGCCTTCCGCCAGTCTTTCGGCGGCATCTTCAATTCGTTTGAAAACTTCCGCCTGCTGCCCGCGCTGTGGATGAGCAGGGATGTGGAAAATATGTCCGACCGCATGAACGCCTATATTTCCGCAATGGAAGACCGCCGCCGCGAGATATTGTCCATTCGGCAGGGAAAACCGGAAGAAGAATTTTCCCGCAAGATGGCCGGCTGCCTGACCGACTTGGAAAACTGTCTGGAAAAATACCTCGAACAGTTCGGGCCGGTATCGGAAAGCATCGAAGCCTGTACCGCCAAACTGCAGGAGCAACCGTCGTTCTTCAACAGGCTGATGAAAACCAACGACAAGCTCAACAGGCAGATTGACGTGTTGCAGAAACAGTCGGCAGCCATCCACAACGAAGCCTATATCGAAATGAACACGCTGCTTTACCGCCATCGCGAAGTGGTTTCCGTCCACAACCGCAAAGCAGATTATGTAGAAAAGGGCAAAGAGCGGATTGCGCTGTTCCCGCGCGGCTTGAACGGCATCACCAAGCTGCCTGCTGCCGTTTTGCTGCCCGAGCGTTCCGATTGTTTTGATATGAAGGAAGTTTGGCAAATGTTTAATAGAATACCGAGGTAAGCGTATTGGCTGCCGGATAAAAATGCCGTCTGAAACGGAAGCGTTCAGACGGCATTGTTACATTCAGACGGCGAGCCGTTTATTTAAATTTGTAGGTGTATTGCAGGCCGATGATGTCGGCTTTGTTTCTGAAATGTGCGGAAGACGCGCCTTTGCTGTCTACATCGCTGCCGCTTGCCTTCGCCGTGCGGTAGCTGGTGTCGTTGATGTGGATGTGGGTGTAGGCGGCATCGACGACGTGGTTTTTACCGATATTGTATTTCATGCCGGCGGAGAACCAGATGCGGTTGCCGTCGGGCAGGCTGTTCATGCGGTAGTCGGCGTTGCGGACGGGCGATTTGTCAAAAGCGATGCCGGCGCGCAGTTGCAGCGGTTCGCTGATTTGATAAGAACCGCCCAAGCCGACTTTGTAGGTGTTGCGCCAGTTGGGCGTGATAGTGGTGCGGTCGGATTTGCCTTTGACGACGGCTTTTTCGTTTTCAAAAACCAGCTCCGCCTTATTGAAGCGGCTGTGGCGCGTCCAAGTTACGTCGCCGAACAGGTCGGTTTTATCAGACACTTTGTACATGCCGTGTACGGACAAAGACTCAGGCGTTACGATTTTGACGCTGGCTTTTTCATTCGGCACATAACCGCGCGCCTCCAATAATTTTGCCGCCCATAACTGTTTCGCCATTGCACCGTCTGCCGCCCATTCGGCATCGCCTTTGAGCGTGTGTGAAACTTTGGAACGGTAGTTCACGCCCACGCGCGCGCGGTCGTTGATGTCCCACATCCAAGCGAGTTGATAGCCGAAACCCCAATCGTGGCCTTTTACTTCGGCGTGTCCGTCAGCCTGAATGGCGGCGGCAATGGCTGCATCCGGTTTGCCGGAGGCTTTTGCGGCTGCTTTTTGCTGGATACCCCAGTCGGCATATTTGCGCAGTTCGGCGGAAGTATGTTGGGCGATGATGCCTGCGCCGAAGGAATGATGGTCGTTGAGTTTCCACGCGGCGACAGGTTCGACAGCGATGCTGGTCAGACCGAGTTTGTTGATGTTGTGGCGCAACACAGAATCTTTTTCGTATTCGGTGGCGGAGCCGAAGGGGACATACACGCCCAAGCCCACGGTCAGGTCGTCGGTGGCTTTGTATGCGCCGTAGATGTGGGGCGCAACTGTGGTTTTGGTGATTTTGCCGTTTTTAGAACCTTGGACGGGAAGCCCGGTAAAGTCAGTGGCGGAATCCGCTTCATAACGAATGCTGGGTAACACGATGTTGGCGTTGACGGAAATCTGGCTGCTGTCGAGTTTGGTCAGGCCGGCAGGGTTGTAGAAGATGGTCGATGCGTCGGCGGCTTCTGCGGCGGCGGCATTTGCCGTGCTTTGCGCGTTGACCGACTGTGTGCCGAAGTGGTAGCCGGATGCGTGGACGGATGCGGCGGCAAAGGCAGTGCCGAGCAGCAGGACGGTTTTTTTCAGTGTGGAAGGGGTCATTTCAGTTTCCGTAAAAAGGCAGACAAATAAAAAAGGCAGTTAAATGCCTTGTTTCGCTTTAGTATAGACACTCAATTCTATACCACGTTGCCGAATTTGCACAATTCTTTCAGCTTCACCGAAGCGTGCCGATTGGGTTGGTTTGCTGCGGAGGGTAAATAAGATGCCGTCTGAAACCCGGCGGTATCGGTTTCAGACGGCATGGTGTACGGCTTGGATTATCGGGTGCGCAATGTTTCGGCGGCGAGTCGGGTTCGGTCGGTTTGCGGTTTGCGTTGTCCGTATGGAATTTTCCCCAGTTCGGAATCTTATGGTTTGATTTTAAAAATGGTTTAAATAGGTGGACTGATGTTTTACCTGTATCGGTGCCGGTGTGGTGCGGCATGATGGTTCAAGCTGAATTTATTTTTGTTCGGCAGCCTGCATGGTCGGGTAAAATAAAGTTTTGAACAGCTGGACGGATGAAAAGATGTGGCGGCTTTTGAGTGCTTTGCCGATAGGCGTGGTATTGGCGGATTTGGTGTACGGTTTTGTATTGAATGTGTTGCAGGGTTTGGATTTGCAGCGTGCCGTGCCGGATTCTGAAGGCGTATTGGCCGTTACCCCCGATATTGCGTTCAACAGTTTGCAGATTGTTGCAAATGGAGGTATGTCGGCGGTGGTCGGCTTCGGGTTGGTGGTTTTGTTTTTGCTTAACCGTTCGGTGTTGCGGCGGCAGGTTTTGGAAATCGGAATATTCCGGACGTTGGGTTTGGTGGCGGTTTTGGCGTTTAGCGTGCCTTCGGTGTGGGAGTGGGCAAACGCACTGTTGTCGCTGATGCGTGGCGTTGATGTGGTCAATACGGGTAATGCGCGCTATGTCCTGACGGCTTTGTGTATGCCGTGGCTGGCGGTATTGTGCGTGGTCAGGCTGTTTGGCTGGTATAGGCTGCAGACGGTTTCGGTCAGGGCTGCAAAGGCGGGCAACGTTGAAAAATAGAATGCATATTGTGAAATGCCGTCTGAAGTATCGGGGTTCAGACGGCATTTTTTAACGGCTGTGCCGGGTTTCGATACCGGTTTTGATTTCGCCGTAAATCCGGCTGCCGCCTTGTCCGGAAAAGGCGGTGCAGGCGGCAAGGGGCAACAGGGTGCAGATGAGGAGGAGTGTTTTCATTTGGGGTTGCAACGGAAGTGGTAGGCGCAGATTTCAAAACCGTTTTTGAAATACAGGCGGTGCGCGTCGGTACGGTCGTGGTTGACGTGGACGTTAAGGTGGATTTTGGTAACCCCTGTTTCCGCACCGATTTTCCGGACTTCTTCCAGCAGGCGCGAAGCATAACCTTTGCGGCGGCTTTGCGGCAGGGTAATGATGTCGTCGATATGGATATGTCTGCCGCTGGCGAGATTGCAGGCTTCGTGGAAACCGCAGACGGCGACGGCATTGTGTTTGCCTTCTTCAAAAATACCCAGCAGGCGGTAGCCGGCGGGACGTTGGATTTTGTTGATCTGTTCGGTAAAACGGTTGATGTCGGTCAGCATGGAACGCAGCACGCTCAAGGCGGCAAAGGCGGTGGACGTGTCTTCCGCACCGATTTCGCGCAAGGTGTAGGCTGCAACCGCGGCGGCGGTTTCCCGTGCTTTTTCGGCAGAATGTTTTTCTTCGATTGCTTGTGCCAACGGGATGTGTCCGGCTGCGGCTTCGTCTGCTTTTCCGTGTTCGCGTTCTTCGAGCAGTGCCTTGCAGTCGATGACGCGCAGGTCGTTGTCGGCGGCAAAGTCCATCAGGAAGCGGAACATCTGGGGATTGTCGGTTTCCAGTTTTTTATCGACGGCGACGCAGCGGATGTTGTCCACCAGCATGGGGCGCACCCATTTCGAATAGGAAAGCCTGTTGTCTTTGGTAAACGAGGACAGAATGCCGCACAGGCGTTCTGCCCAGTCGCTGGGACGGAAAATCTTGCCGGAACTCGTCGTACCGTGGATGACTACCTCGTAAGGGTTGCAGACTAACATGGCGGTTTCCTGAAAAGAAATGTCTGACGGGATTATACCTTATGCTTATGCGGGCGTGTTTGGATATGCCGTCTGAAAACCGTTTGATGTGCACGGTTGAAACTTTGCGGCGGCAAATGTGCGATAATACGCGGCGTATTGCCGCTTTCGGAAACACTCGAGCGGTGTGGACGCATAACCGGATGCCTGCTTGGCGCGGGTCTTTTACGGAGGAGGGGTGAAATGCCTAATCCGCTATATAAACAGCATGTTATTTCTATTTCTGATTTGACGCGGGAACAGCTCGAGCTGCTGCTTCAGACGGCATTGAAACTGAAGTCGGAGCCGCACGGCAACCTGTTGGAAGGGAAACTTATCGGTTCGTGCTTCTTTGAACCGTCCACGCGTACGCGCCTGTCGTTTGAAACGGCGGTACAGCGGCTGGGCGGCAAAGTTATCGGTTTCTCGGACGGCGCGAATACCAGCGCGAAAAAAGGCGAGACGCTTGCCGATACCGCCCGCATCATTTCCGGATATACTGATGCTATCATCCAGCGCCATCCCAAAGACGGCGCGGCGCGTGTGGCGGCGGAGTTTTCGCGCGTCCCCGTTATCAACGCCGGCGACGGCACGAACCAGCACCCCAGTCAGACGCTGCTCGACCTGGTTACCATTTATGAAACGCAGGGACGTTTGGATAAGCTCAAAATCGCCATGGCGGGCGACTTGAAATACGGACGTACCGTGCATTCGCTTTGTCAGGCGTTGAAACGCTGGGGCTGCGAATTTGCCTTTGTCTCGCCGCCCAGCCTGGCCATGCCCGACTATATTACCGAAGAGTTGGACGAAGCCGGCTGCCGATACCGTATCCTCGGCAGTTTGGAAGAAGCGGCGGAATGGGCGGATATCCTGTATATGACCCGTGTTCAGCGCGAACGTTTCGACGAACAGGAATTTGCCAAAATCCAAGGCAAATTCAACCTCGACGCATCCATGCTTGCCGGAGCCAAACCGAACCTGCGCGTGCTGCACCCTTTGCCGCGTGTGGACGAAATCCATCCCGATGTCGATGCTACGCCGCATGCCTATTATTTCGAGCAGGCAACCAACGGCGTTTATGCGCGTATGGCGATATTGTCGCTGGTGTTGAACGAAGAAGTGTGAGGAATAGATATGGAAACCCCGAAACTCAGTGTCGAAGCCATTGAAAAAGGTACGGTGATCGACCATATTCCCGCCGGCAGGGGGCTGACCATCCTGCGCCAGTTCAAACTTTTGCACTACGGCAGTGCGGTAACCGTAGGCTTCAACCTGCCCAGCAAAACCCAGGGCAGTAAGGACATCATTAAAATCAACGGAGTATGGTTGGACGACAGTGCCGCCGACCGCCTTGCCCTGTTTGCACCCGAAGCAGTGGTCAATACTATCGACAATTTCAAGGTCGTGCAGAAACGGCATTTGAACCTGCCCGATGAAATTGCCGAAGTGTTCCGTTGCCCGAACACCAATTGCGCCAGCCACGGCGAGCCGGTCAAAAGTCGGTTTTATGTTAAAAATCAAAACGGGCAGACGAGGCTGAAATGCCATTACTGCGAAAAAACCTACAGCAGGGATTCGGTGGCGGAAGCCTGACGGATTCCCGCAGCCCGGCGGCGGAATTCTGCCTGCCGCCATTTTGCCAACTTGAAATGGAATAATGATGCACGCTTCTATCCAAAGCCGCTTTGCACCGATATTGTATGTCTTGATTTTCTTTGCCGGTTTTTTAACCGCGCAGGTTTGGTTTAACCAAAAAGCCTATACCGGAGAGCTGTTCAGTCTGGTGGCCGTCCTCTCCGCCGTCGCGCTGGTATGGCTGGTGTGGGCCGTCGTATCTGTCCGTTCGAAGGTTGCGGGGGAGAAGTTTTACCGTGAGAAAATGATACAGAACGAAAGCATCCATCCGGTTCTCCATGCTTCTTTGCAGCATTTGGAACATAAACCGCAGATGCTTGCCCTGCTGGTCAGAAACCACGGCAAAGGTATGGCGGAACAGGTCAGGTTTAAGGCGGAAGTGCTGCCTGACGATGAAGACGCGCGTGTGATTGCGGCCGAGTTGGCAAAAATGGACATGTTCACATTGGGCACGGATGCGGTTGCTTCGGGTGAAACCTACGGACGCGTGTTCGCCGATATTTTCGCATTGTCTGAAGCTTTGGAGGGGCGTGCGTTCAAAGGGGTGCTGAAACTGACTGCGGAATATAAAAACATCTTCGGCGATTCCTGCCGTTCGGAAACGGCGTTGGATTTGGAAGGGCTCAATCAGGCGTTGCAGGAGATTTCAAAAACATCGGAAAAGCCTAAGCGGATATTTTATTGAAGATGGAAAAATGCCGTCTGAAACGAAAGGTGTTTCAGACGGCATTTTTGTCGGATGATGAATTATTCGGAGCGGTCGAAGCCAAATTTCACGCGGCTGCGGTCCGAATCCGGCATATTTTCCAAATCGCGTCCCGGATTGGCAGCGGTATCGCCTACGGAAATATCGGAGATGTTTTCCAGAATGATGGCGGACGACAGGTGTTCGGAGGTGCGGTAAACCATTGCCAGGCTCACTTCTTCCGCAGGAGTGGAAATCAGCTCGACCGTATCTTTACTCTTGGGTGCTTGTGCCAAGTTGTTGGAGAGGTCGACTTTCATAACCTTATTGCGTTTGTAGAGGCTCAGTACCGTGCCTTTGTCCAATCCGTCCGCCTCGCCTTTGTCTATCGTAATGGTTTGGAACTGGCCGGCAACCTCCGTACCTTCAAATACGGAAACGATTTTTGCCTGAACCGGACGGGATGGCTCATGCGGTATCATGTTGAATTGGTCGGTGTTTTCCGGCATTTTCAACAGATAGTCTCCCTGCTGTATTTCAGAGATGGCGGTTTCTACCACCAGTGGTTGTATCGAATGGGTGCGCAACGGAGTAATCGAAGGATGGGCGCGGGTGTAGTATTCGTTGTCTTTCAACTGTTCCGCCGCCTGTTCGGAGCGTTGTTCGAGAGCGGTATCGGTATAGGGCAGGGAGCGTACGATGCCGCTGAATGCGACTTCTTGTCCGAGGAATTTACCCGTATCCGGATCGGTGATATTTTTATTGATACGGTAGGTCAGGTAGCGGCCCGGCTCTTGCAGCCCTTTAGTGTAAACACGGTCTCCTTTGGTATATAGCATCCTGCTGTCGGGTCCGGCCACCAGTCGGGGCGCGGCAGCTGTCTCTTGATGGGAAATAATTTGCGGATGCTGCATGAAGACGCGGTAGAAGTTGACATCGATAGCGGGAATACCGTATCCGGAAACTTCTTTATTCGGACTCATTTTGACAACCGGGATGTTGTCTGTTTGTTCCAGGCTGAGGCGTGGTTCGCCATTAACGTAGCGCAATACCAAAATCTGACCCGGATAAATCAGGTTGGGATTGTGGATTTGGCTGCGGTTCGCACCCCACAGGCGGCTCCATTGCCACGGGCTGTACAGGTATTTGCCGGAGATGCCCCACAGGGTGTCGCCCTGTTTGACTGTGTACCGTTGCGGCGCATTCGGACGCACCTTTAGATTTGCCGCCAAAGTTTGTGTCGAGAATACCATGCCTGCCATGCAGAGCAGGGTTATAATACGATGTTGCATAACCGTTCCCCTTATAACTGAATTTCGGTTTGTTTGTTTGATTGGGTTGGAAAGAGTGGCGGAGGTCTTTGTGGGACGTGCCACATTACAATAAATTGTTTGTATTTTAACATTGAATTAACCATACCATCACGGTAATTGTGAAAAACAGGCAGCGTATCTGCCGACGGAAAGAGAAAATTATGGCTTTACTGAATATCCTCCAATATCCCGACGAGCGTCTGCACACGGTGGCAAAGCCTGTCGAACAAGTTGACGAGCGCATCCAAAAGCTGGTTGCCGATATGTTTGAAACCATGTACGAGGCGCGCGGTATCGGGCTGGCGGCGACGCAGGTCGATGTGCACGAGCGCATCGTCGTGATGGATTTGACCGAAGACCGCAGCGAGCCGCGCGTGTTCATCAACCCCGTCATTGTTGAGAAAGACGGCGAAACCACTTACGAAGAAGGCTGCCTGTCGGTGCCGGGTATTTACGACACCGTTACCCGCGCCGAAAGCGTCAAGGTTGAGGCTCTGAACGAAAAAGGCGAGAAATTCACGCTGGAGGCAGACGGATTATTGGCGATTTGCGTACAGCACGAGTTGGATCACCTGATGGGTATCGTATTTGTCGAACACCTTTCCCAGCTTAAGCAGGGTCGGATTAAGACCAAACTGAAAAAACGTCAGAAACATACGATTTGACCTGTTTTGCCATGCCGTCTGAACGCTGCGGCGTTTTCATACGGCACGGCATTATCCGACAACCTTACGCATACGCAGGAATATGCCATGAAAGTCATCTTTGCCGGCACGCCCGATTTTGCGGCTGCCGCCTTAAAAGCCATTGCCGCCGCCGGTTTTGAAGTCCCGCTGGTGTTGACCCAGCCCGACCGTCCCAAAGGGCGAGGGATGCAGCTTGCTCCGTCTCCCGTGAAGCAGGCTGCATTAGAATTGGGTTTGCGCGTGGCACAGCCCGAAAAACTGCGCAACAACGCCGAAGCCCTGCAAATGCTCAAAGAGGTCGAGGCAGACGTAATGGTGGTTGCCGCGTATGGTTTGATTTTGCCGCAAGACGTATTGGATACACCCAAACACGGCTGCCTCAATATCCACGCATCGCTGTTGCCCCGTTGGCGCGGTGCGGCACCGATTCAACGTGCGATTGAAGCCGGCGATGCCGAAACCGGCGTGTGCATCATGCAGATGGACATCGGCTTGGACACCGGCGATGTGGTCAGCGAACACCGCTACGCCATTCAACCTACGGATACCGCCAACGAAGTGCATGACGCGCTGATGGGTTTGGGTGCCGAAGCGATTGTTGCCGACTTGCTGCATCTGCAGGCGGAAGGCCGTCTGAATGCGGTTAAACAGCTCGAAGAAGGTGTTACCTACGCCCAGAAATTGAGCAAAGAAGAAGCCCGTATCGATTGGAACGAAAGCGCGGCAGTGATTGAGCGCAAAATCCGCGCCTTCAATCCAGTACCTGCCGCATGGGTGGAGTATCAAGGCAAACCGATGAAAATCTGGCGGGCCGAAGTCGTGGCACAACAAGGCAAAGCAGGTGAAGTGTTGTCCTGTTCGGCGGACGGTTTGGTTGTTGCCTGCGGCGAAAACGCGCTGAATATTACCGAATTGCAGCCTGCCGGCGGCAGACGTATGAATATTGCGGCGTTTGCTGCAGGACGGTCTATTGAAGCAGGGACAAAGCTGTAAATTCCTTCAGACGGCATCTTGAACCGCAAACGGGAATACCGTCCGGAAACCATCAGTTGAAGAAAGCGAATCACATAATATGAGTATGGCACTTGCCCAAAAACTGGCCGCCGACAGCATTGCCGCAGTTGCCGAAGGACGTAACCTTCAGGACGTGTTGGCGCAAATCCGCACCGCGCATCCTAACCTTACGGCACAGGAAAACGGCGCGTTGCAGGACATCGCCTACGGCTGCCAGCGTTATCTGGGCAGTTTGAAACATATGCTCGCGCAGATGCTGAAAAAACCGATTGACAATCCGCAGCTCGAAAGCCTGCTTTTGGCGGCGTTGTACCAACTGCATTACACGCGCAACGCGCCCCATGCCGTGGTCAATGAGGCGGTGGAAAGCATCGCGAAAATCGGGCGCGGGCAGTACCGTTCGTTTGCAAACGCGATTTTGCGCCGCTTTTTGCGCGAACGCGACAAGCTTGCGGCTTCCTGTAAAAAAGACGATGTGGCGAAACACAACCTGCCGCTGTGGTGGGTGGCTTACTTGAAAAATCATTATCCGAAACATTGGCACAACATCACCACTGCGCTGCAATCGCATCCGCCGATGACTTTGCGCGTCAACCGCCGACACGGCAATGCCGA
>ERZ772909.1166-NODE-1166-length-14856-cov-3.333559_pt1 | contig 14856 bp, 13 predicted proteins | sample MGYA00511137_ERZ772909 | MGnify/ENA primary metagenome ERZ772909 (study PRJEB29015, sample SAMEA2738095) | human oral metagenome | biome: human oral; feature: human-associated habitat; material: saliva | place: China | collected 2270 ... | reverse complement strand
CAATACTATACTTTGCGGCTTCGATAGATTGATCATACCAATAATTAGCTGCCCTTAAACCATCTGGATTATTGCCTTTTCCATGCTGTGTAGTTTTCCAAATAGATACTCCTGTCCAAAATAATTGCATGACATTAGATTCATCTATTCCATGATTTCTTAAAATTTGTACATTTGTTTCTAATACTTGATTATAAGCGTCTGTCCCATATTGGCTTTCATCTAAGTCGTGCATAACATTCTGCATAACATCCCCACCACCAAGAGTCATTCCTCCATCAATACATAATCCAAATGACTGGTCATTCATATGTCCACCGCTACGCACAATATGCTGTTTTCCAAATGGTTCTGCTTTTGTCTCTATTTTTTTATTTATTTTAGAAAAATGAATTCCAGTAAAAATTAAAGTTCCAGCTAAAAAAACTGAAATTATTTTTTTATATAATTTCATAAAAACCTCCTTATTTTTTATTAAACTTTATATATAATATGGAAGAAATCTTGTCTTTCATCATGAATTAAATTATAACATTCTTAAAATTTACATATTATATAAAGAACTAAGATAAATAGAGATTTTTTACTCTATTTTATCTTTTAAAAATATTAGGTAAAGGAGAGAATTATGAATAAGAAAAATTGGATTATAAAAGTTTTTATGACGACTTGTATTTTTGTAGCATTAAGTGTAAATCTTACATTTGCATCTGGTTGGACTAAGGGAATTTCTAAAAATGCTTGGTGGTTTGATTTTGGAAATGGGGATTATTTCAAGTCCTCTTGGCAATGGATTGACGGCAATCAGGATGGTATTGCGGAATGTTACTGTTTTGATGAAAATGGTTGGATGTATGAAAATACCATTACTCCTGACGGATATACTGTAAATGAAAATGGGGCTTGGACGGTTAACAATATTGTTCAAACTAAAACCTCAGATTTGATTCCTAAGAACAATACGAACAACATGAATAACGGTAACAACACTGTAAGTAATAATCTTACCGAAACAAGAAACAATGAAGAAAATCAAAGTAATGAAGACTTTAATGAAAAGCAAGATGAATATCGTGCAGATCTTTTAAGAAGAGTGAACAAATATAGAGATAGGCAAGGTTTGAACACTTTGGAAGAAAATGACTATCTAAACGAAATGGCACAGATTAGGGCTGAAGAATTAAGTGTACGGATGTCTCATATTAGACCTGAAGGTGGAAGTTTAATTGGAGAATATGGTGTGAATGGCGAAATTGGTATGGATACAGCAAAAAACCCAAGAGAAGCTTTTCTTGGATTTAAAGGAAGTAAACAGCATAATAAAGTAATGCTACATAGTACTTTTCTGACTTTTGGTTCTGGATATTATGTTGATGGAAATGGTAAGTCTTATTGGGTTATTCTTTTTAGCACACATCCGATGCCAGAAAATTTAAGACAGCAATAATCCACAAAAAAAAGAGAGGAATTTCCTCTCTGTTCTTTTTACATTTCAATATGGTCTACATCGTAGTCTTTTACCTTATTTACAATATCAGAATGATTTACAGAACTAATGATGATGTTATCATATTGTTCTTGTATATCTTTATCAGTAACAAATTTCAACAATACCTCAAAACTATCCTCATCTAAATGATCCGTATCATCAATAATTAAGAAACCAGAACCAGAAAACAAATTAACTAAATCTGTCATGAGAACAATGGCTAATATTTTTTCACCAGCAGACAAAGAAGTATATGGTAAAAATGGTTTTAATTCTCCAAGTTGGAATAACATTGTAAGTCCATCCTTCACCAACAATTTCACTTTCATCCCAGTTTTTAACACGGTTGCCCTTTCATTACATACCTCCTAAATTGGTTACTTTTGAATGGTGATTTATCTGTTGTACAACAAATCTTATCGTGCCTTAAAACCATATCCGAATATGGAGTATAGGAGTTTATTTTCTACTCTGCTATACTAAGAGAACTTCAACTTCGTTATTTTCTTTTTTATTTTAAATCCTATTTATTATCAGACTTTCTACTAGCTACTTTACTCTACTTTCACTTCTTCTTATTATCTTCTCTTTATCTTTTCCTTATCTTTGATTATTCTTTTTGCTTTTAGTTTTTATTTCTATGTAATTCTTATTCTACTATTTCTATTTTCTATCGAAAGGAGGCATTCTATGCCTAAGCCTAAGGCTTATTCTAAGACTTCTAAAAATCTAAGTGAAAAACAAAAATTCTTATCCGAACTGATTCTCATGGATGATATCTTTATCCGCATTGTTTTAAAAGATGTAAAATGCACCGAATATATTCTACAAACCATTTTACAGAAACCGGACTTAAAGGTTAAAACGCAAAGTATTCAAAGTGATTTAAAAAATCTGCAGGGACGCTCTCTTATTTTGGATTGTCTTTGCAGTGATACAAAAGGCACAGTATACAATATAGAGGTTCAAAACGATTCGCACGGAGCAAGTCCGAAGCGTGCCCGTTACCATTCCGGACTAATTGATATGCATATCTTGAAAAAAGGAAAAACTTTTGAAAATTTACCGGAAAGCTATGTTATATTTATTTGTGCAAAGGATATTTTGAAGGAGAACAAACAGATTTATCACATTTCCAGAATAATACAGGAATCCGGCAAGAAGTTTCCGGATCAGGCGGAAATCATTTACCTAAATACAAGTAAAGACAGCGAGAATGAATTGGGAAAGCTGATAGAGGATTTCTACACCAAAGATCCAAAGAAGATGCATTCCAAGGTTCTTGCCAAAAGAGTCGCCGATCTAAAAGAAAATAAAAATATAGAGAAGGGAGAGCATGACGCCATGACAACATATTACGATCGATTAAAAAAACAATGGGAGAAAGAGGGAATGGTAAAGGGTAAAGAAGAGGGAAGAGCAGAAAGCGAAAGCAAGATGGCTAAGCTGATGGGTTTACTCGTAAGAGAAGGAAGAATTGCGGACATTGAAAAAGCCTCCGAAAGTCCCGACTACAGAAAGGCTTTGCTCCAAGAGTTTCAATTGTCATAAGGGGATGCTACAAAAAACGACCGAAAACAAGTTTAACGGTAGTAAAGAGTCGCCGATTTAAAAGAAAACAAAAATATAGAGAAAGGAGAGCTTTCCCTTATCTATTATTACAAAAATTTTAGAACTATAAAGCATTTTTTCGTTGCAATAGACCCCGGCTTCCCGTATTGTAAAACACAGAATGTACTCGAGATACCGCACGCTTTGCGAGCGATACTCGCTGTAAAGAAAAAAGACTTTATCTTTAAATGAGATACTCTGCTTTTACCGGATAAAGCCCTGTTTTTGAAGAATATGGAGGTAAATATGGCTCAAGTAAGATTTTTTTATGTAAACGGTTGCCCCTACTGCGCACAGGCGAGAAAGGCAAGAGAAGAACTCATTTCGGAGAACCCGGAATACGGCAAGGTAGAGTTCGAAGAAATTGATGAAGGACTGCACCCCGAGATTGCCGATCAATACGATTACTGGGCAACCCCGGCGATGTTCGTAAAGGAAGAGAAGATTTACGAAGCACATGTCGGAGAAAAGTATGACGAAGCAAAGGAAAATGTAAGGAAAGTGCTGGAGGCTGCGTTAAAAGCATAAAGAAAAAAATAGGCTATAAAAACAAAGTTGTAGTAATTTGCTGTGCAGGTCCGTTGCAGGGTAAAGAACTTTGATTTTTATAGCCTATTTTTGTGCCTATCCCTTTTCTTCTCCGAAGCGGAAAGCTTCCGGAGCCGTTCTACTTCTGAATACAATCCGCAAACTCGCCTCGCAGGAAGCCGACTAATTCTGTCGGAGAGAGGACAAGCTGTGCTCCTCTTCTTCCGGCGGAGATAATGAAGCTCTCCCGCTCCCTTGCTTCTTCCTGCACAAAGGTCGGGAACTGCTTTTTCATTCCGACCGGACTGCAGCCTCCCCGGATATAACCGGTAATCCCTAGTAAATCCTTCAGGGGAAGCATTTCCACCTTTTTATTTCCGGAAAGCTTCGCGCACTTTTTCAAGTCCAGCTCCTCGGCTACCGGAATTAAAATCACAAGGTAGCCTGTTTTATCGCCCTTTAGAACCAAGGTCTTATACATACTCTCCGGCGGAACGCCAAGCACTTCCGCAACATGCACGCCAGAGAGGTCATTTTCATCGACGGGGTACTCTCTTTCCTCATAGGAAATCTTCGCCTTGTCGAGAATTCTGCACGCATTGGTTTTTGTTTCTTTTCCCATACTATTCTCCTAACTTTAAGAAACTCGTCCCTTTTCCATCTCATAAATCCGGTCAGCAAGGGACATGGTGGATTGTCTGTGCGAAACCAGCACTACGGTCTTTCCCTGCTTTTCCCTCTCTAATGACTGCAAAATAATGCCCTCATTTAAAACATCCAGATTACTGCTAGGCTCGTCGAGAAGCAGAAGCTCCGCATCGTGGAGGAAGGCTCTTGCAAGGCCGATTCGTTGCTTTTCTCCATCAGAAAGAGAATCTCCAAGCTCGCCTACCTCTGTTTCATATCCCTTTGGAAGGCCCATGATAAAGTCATGAATACTTGCTTTCTTTGCTGCATTTTCAATCTCCTCCTGCGTAGCGGAAAGCTTTGCGACCGCAATATTTTTCCCGATGCTGTCATGGAAGAGAATGGTATCCTGTGTCACATAGCTCGTCATTTTGCGAAGGCAGTCCGTATTGATTTCCTTCACATTTTTTCCGGAAAATAAAATCTCTCCCTCTTTCGTATCCCAGAAACGCATAAGCAGCTTTAAAAGAGTGGATTTTCCGGAGCCGCTGACACCATGAATCCCGAGAACCTTTCCCTTCGGAATATCAATCGAAACCTGCTTTAGAATGATTTCATCCTGATAAGAAAATGTAAGTTTTTCGACGTTTGCACCGTTAAATCCAATATTTTCTCCGTTCGATACCTCTTCTACCGCCGGATCCTCCTCTAAAAGGGAAAGTACCCTCTCTCCGGAGGCTAGGGTCTGGTTTAAGGTATTGGAAAGAGAAGAAAGTGCTACAACCGGTCCAAAGGAACTCATCATGGCAAGGGTGGAAAGAAGCATTTCAGAAAAGCTGACTGCATTTCTCTGATAAAGGAAAAGCATGGTAAAGAGCATTCCCCAGGAAAAAAGCTGAATCACAAGATTCGTCACCGCACGCTGTGAGCCCTCAAAGGAGCTTAAGTTTCTCTGGAAAGCGGAGAGTCTTTTCGACCTTTCGTCCATTTCCATAGCTTGCTTTTCTCCCACATGGTATTGCTGGATTTCATCCAGACCGTAGAGACTGTCCAAAACAAAGTTATTTAACTCTCCCATCTCGCTTCTAAGCGCCATGCCGGCTTCCGCACTGCGCTTTCCATTCCAAATGGGAAGTAGCACGCCGACGGTAAGATAGGCCGCTAAGGCAATCGCCCCCGCAAGAATATGTTGCTTTCCGATAAAAATCAGCATAATCAGCGAAGTCAAAAAGGCAATCGCAATGGGGGAAACGGTATGCGCAAAAAAGACCTCTAAGAGCTCGATATCCGAAGTAATCACGGAGATGAGATTTCCCTTTTCCTTTCCCTCCAGCTTTGCCGGGCAGAGTTTTCTTAATATGGCAAATACCTTGTGACGGATAATCGCTAAGATTCGAAAGGCAATGTAGTGGTTGCAATACTGTTCACCGTAGTGCAGGATTCCACGCGCTGCGGCAAAGAGGAGAATCACGGTAAAGAGCTTCTGCCATGAGCCTGTAGCAAAAGAGAGAAAGCCCCCCGACATAGAAAAGCTAGCCCCGGAAGGGCCATACAAAGCAGGAATCTCCAAAATCCCCTTTAGGATTCCGTATCCCCCGAGAATGGTAAGGAAGATTGCACATAAAAATCCCAAAACACCTAAGATAATGCCGGTCAGCATCACTCCCGTAAGGGGCTTTATAAGCACGATAAGTTTCCGCATAATGGCCAAATCCGACCTTCTTTTATTCATGCTTTTCCCCTCCTTCCTCTACCGTATCTTCCCTTTCTCCTGTTTTATCCTGCAAGTCTTCCATAATCCCTTGTTCTTCAAAACCGGTATCTCTTTGTTTTTCTGTAGAACTTTCTTTACGTGTTTCGGAAAAGCTTTCCAGTTCCTTTTGTTCCTTAAACAAACGGCTGTAGCTGCCTCCCTTTTTAAGGAGCTCCTCATGCTTTCCAGCTTCCGTCACTCTACCGTTTTCCAACATAAAAATACAATCACTCCCTACAACATTAGCCAGTCTATGGGAAATCAAAAGAATCGTTCTGCTCTTTGCAAGCTCATGAATGACCTCCATAATCATTTCTTCACTTTCCGCATCAATATTCGAGGTCGCTTCATCAAAAATATAGACCGGAGTATCGTGGAGGAGTGCTCTTGCAAGAGAAAGCCTCTGCTTTTGCCCTCCGGAAATATTGGTACCGTTCGAAAGGAGCGGCATAGCAAGTCCCCCCTGTGCTTCTATAAAAGAGAGAAGATTTACCTTTCTTAAGGCTTCCTTCATCTCCTCCTCGGTTGCGGATGGCTTTCCGAGGAGAAGATTCTCCCGCACAGTCCCCTTAAAGATCCAACTGTCATGCCCGATCATCGTCATTTTATCGAGGATAGACCGAGACGAAAATTCCGTAAGCTCTCTTCCGTTTAGCTTTACAGAGCCTTTGTAGCCCTTATTTTTCCCCATAAGAATCCCGGCTATAGTGGATTTTCCGGATCCGGAAAGACCCACGAGGGACACAAAGGAACAGGCAGGAATTTCCAATTCGACATCACGAAGGATTTCCCGACTCTCCTCATAGGAAAAGCAAAGTTTCTCCATAGAAATCCGTATTTCTTTTTCTTCCAGTACAGCTTTCCCGTCTTCCGCTTCCGGAAGATCCAGAAAAGCAAAGATTCGGTCACTTGCCTTCATGCCGTTCATGCCGATATGAAAGAAGCTTCCGAGCAGTCGCATGGGAAGAAAGAATTCCGCCGCAAGGAGGGTGATCATTAAAACGCCGGAAAGAGAAATTGCACCCTTGGAAAATTGACCAAGTGCCGAGATGATTCCGACCGCCGCCCCGCCGTAAGCGATAATATCCATCACCGAAGTACTGTTTAACTGCATGGAAAGCACCTTCATCGTGATTTTCCGGAAAAGCTCCGCTTCCCTGTCCATGTCCTCCGCTGCAGCCTGATCCGCCTGATAAATCTTTAAGGTGGTCATGCCCTGCAGCTTTTCCAAAAAGCTGTCGCCAAGTCCGTAATAGATTGCAAAATAGTTGCTGAGCAATTTTTTGGCTACAATCATAACAAGCATAATGACAATAGGAATAAGAGGCACAGCAAGTAGGAGGAGCAGTGCCGTTTGAACACTGATGCGCGAGAGGATAAAGAAGAGAGTAATCGGAGCCAAAAGGGAGTAGAAAAACTGGCTTAAGTACCTTCCGAAATAGGTTTCCAGCTGTTCCACGCCTTCTCCTGCCATTTGCACGATTTCCGCGCTGTTTACACTTTCTCGATAAGACGGTCCGAGGGCAAGCATTTTTCCATAAATCTTATTGCGGAGGATTCGTTTCACATCCGCACTGGCATGAAAGCTCGCCTTTGTATACAGGCGGTCACAAAGAAAGCGAAAGCCCAGTCCTAAGAGAACAATCCCCATAGTCAGGGCTATTCCCTCCGTACTGAGATTCTCGCGCCAAGCATTCTCTAAGAGATGGGCAATATTGTACACAATCACGACCTGGGCAAGGAGCGAAATCCATTGCCATACTATCTGCTGTACGATATACTTTCCGGCCCCCTCTAAGAGCCGAATCAAACGCATTTTAATCATTAATTCTCCCTTTTCTTTTATCTATTTACACTTTCCTTTTCCATCATTTCAGTTTTATCCCCTAAGCATCCGGCTTTTTTCCCGCTTTCTTATTTTTCATTCCCTCTACCGCATGAGAAATCAATAAGAGCGGATGATGGAGCAGCATACTCGGTCCGCTTATCCGCATGACCGTCCGAATCTTCTCCCGCATTTCCGGGGAATAGCAGTGTACCGGGCAATAACTGCAGAAACTCTTTTTTTCCATAAAAGGGCAACGGGCAATCCTCGATATGGCATAGTCCGAAAGCGCCTTACATTCTTCGCAAAGTGCCCCGGAGCTACCGTGCTTCTTCTTGCAGTATAGAGAAATCATCTCCGAAATCAAACGGATTTCACCCTGTCTCTTCTTTTCGATCTGCTCTGAATTCATAAAGCGCACTCCCTTTCTTTGCCGACACAGATATTCTTTCCGCCCTATTTATGCTACAATATCGAAGTATTTATGATGCAAAAAAAGTTTTCGGAAAGGTTTTTATGAAAAAATATCTGCGCTTTAGCTATCCTATTTTGGCTGTGCTTTTCACGCTGATGCTTTACTTTATTCTTTTTGTCAGTGCTTTTGACTTAGCTTGTTATAATAACTCCCCTTATTATAGAAAAGAATTTAAAAAATTCAAAGTAGAAGAAAGTCTTAAGGAATATAGGGGGGAGGAAATTCCTCTTTCCGATTTGGAAAATGTGATGCGGGAAACTCTGCGTTATCTTCGGGGGGATCGGGAGAATCTTTTAATTCCCGTTTCGGTAAATGGAGAAAGCACGGAGTTTTACCAAGAAGATGAAGCTTCCCACATGGCGGATGTTCGGGTGCTGTTTACGACAAGTCTTACACTACGCACCATGTTTATTCTCTCCTGCCTCGCGATTCTCTTTTTCCTTTTGATTTTGGAGCATGGTAGAGCCTTCTATATTCTGGGAAAGGGCTTTCTCTTTACTTCTATAGGACTGCTTTCCGTCCTGCTTCTCCTTTCCCTCTATGCCGTAGTAAATTTCAATACCGCGTTTACAGAGTTTCATCATATTTTCTTCTCGCAGGGAAACTGGGAGTTTGATCCTACCCTGAGCCGCATGATTGACATTATGCCGGAGGAATTTTTTGCAGATACCGCCCTAAGGATTCTTATGCATTATCTTTTCCTCCTAGTCTTCCCCTTCCTCTTCAGCTTTTTCTTTGTAAAAAGAGCTAAGGGCTGGGGTTACCCTGAGGAAGATAAAAAGGAGTTTTATGGAAGAATATAAAATCGAAGAAAAAAAAGCTATCCTCGTTGGAGTACAGTTTCCGGACAATAAAGATTTTTCTCTCGATATGGAAGAACTTGCCGGGCTTTGTGAAGCTTTAAGCATTCGTCCCGTAACAAGCCTTAGTCAGAGCCTTGCGAGAGAAGACAGCGCAAGCTTTATCGGAAGCGGTAAGGTGGAAGAGATACGAGAAGCCGTTCTGTTCCATGAGGCAAAACTCGTTATTTTCCAAAATCCGCTTTCCCCGTCTCAGCTTCACAATCTAACAAAAGCACTTCCCTGTGAGGTTTTAGACCGCACACAGCTTATTTTACAAATCTTCTCGGAAAGAGCGAAAACCAAGGAAGCGAAGATGCAGGTAAAGTACGCCACGCTCCAATATATGCTCCCCCGCCTTGTCGGCTTACGGGAAAACCTCTCTCGTCAAGGTGGCGCCTCCGGCTCCCTTTCCAACCGTGGTTCGGGAGAAAAGCAGATTGAGCTGGATAAGCGAAAAATTCAGGAGGAAATGGCTATCCTTCGCAGAGAATTAAAAAAACAGGAGGAAGTGCGAAAAGTAAAAAGACAAAAAAGAGATAGAGCGGCTATTCCGAGAGTTGCACTGGTCGGCTATACCAATGCCGGAAAGTCGAGCCTTATGAATGCGCTCCTTGCCCTCAGTAAGGAAAATCAGGCAGAAGGTGTAGAGGAAAAAGATATGCTTTTTGCCACCCTCGATACCACCATTCGAAGGATTGTCCTGGATAAAGGAGAAGAATTCCTGCTCGCCGATACGGTAGGCTTTATCCGTTCTCTTCCGGATAAACTCCTCGATGCCTTTCACTCCACCTTAGAAGAAGCAGTGGAAGCGGATTTGATTTTACAGGTTGTGGATTACAGTGATGAAAATTATCAGAAACACATGGATGCCACGCTGGACACCCTGAAGAAGCTGGAGGCAGGGCATATCCCCATGCTCTATGTGATGAATAAATGCGATAAAGTTCTTCCCTTGGTAGAACTTCCGAAACTGCGGGGAGAAAAGCTCTATATTTCCGTTAAAGAAAAGCTGGGCTTAAAAGAGCTTGTCGAAAAGATTTCACAAGTCCTCTCCGAAGGCCTTAGGCAGGTAAACATCCTTCTCCCCTATTCCGCTTCCGCCTATGAAAGCAGAATCCGAAGCGAAGGGAAGCTCCTCTCCCTCTCCTACGAAGAAGAAGGCATCCGGATTTCTGCAAAAGTCCCCGCTGCGCTGGAGGCACAGTTAAAAAATTACAGTATATCGGAATGAGTAAAGTGATGGCAGAAATTTTGAGGTCTTGATAGACTGTCACTAACAGGAAAATAACGGCATCTACAAAAATGCGCACTTTATCCACACATCTCCTCGATAGACAAAAGCGGTAGTTTTGCGTAGTTATTTGATAGTAGTATACAAAGAAAAAGAATAGCGAGAATGAACAAAGCTGCAGTCCCCTCTTAAGTAAAGTGTGCGGAGACTCCGGCACTTAACGAACACGAGCGACGCGAAGTGCGAGTTTAGTACCGCTGAGTCGAAGCCCAAGCGAGAGCGCCTTTACGAAAGAGGGGGACTGCAGCTTTGTTTTTAATCCATCATCAAACATACCGCAAAATCACCGCTACAATCCGCCCTTTCTTCGTGTTCTTCTCTGCGCCGATATAGCGAAACTTTCCCAGCCCCCGGACGGAGATTTTTTCTCCGCCCTTTAGACTGCTGCTGCCCTTTACCGTTATTCCGTCCCGGTAGACGAGTTCCTTCTGGAAGTACTCCTGTGCGTTTCCTCTCGAAAGATGAAAAACAGCGGAAACAACGGCGTCCAGCCGCTCGGAAGGCACAAATATCCGCTCTTCGACTTCTCTTCTCTCTATCCCCTCCGTATCCATAACTTCCCTTACTTGCACAGCAGTATGTCGGATAGTCGTGAGATTTTCCGCCACATAGTCCTTCATTTTCCGTAATAGAAAAAGGTAGGAGATGCTTTCCTGAAAAAGGATATCCCCGACCTGCTCTCTGGTAATTCCCAAATTCATTACCGCACCGAGAATATCTCTATGAGAAAGTTTCTCCGTAAATTTTTCCTGCTTTCCCCTAATTTCCAGGATAGAAAAGGGCGCATTTTCTCCGGAAAGAGAAGTTCTACACTCTTCCTCCGTCATAAAACTCGGATAGAAAACAAAGAGCTGTCTTTCCCCATTTTCCGGTAAAAGAAAATAGGAGGCGCCTCGCTCCCCCCTAGTACTTTGCAGGAACTTTGCCCGTTCCTCTTCCGACAGAAAGGCGCTTGTTGTCGCGTAACCTCTCTCCTCCGCCATGCGCCGTAAGTCTTTAATGTGAGACAGTATATCTTCTTTTTCTTTCATGATGGCTCTATCTATGGTCTTTCCATTCTTTCATGCCGCTCTATGTATTTTCTTCCGATTCTTTCCGGCAACTCTGTCTATTATCTTCCCATTCTCTTATACAACTCTATTTGTTTTCTTCCAAAAATTCCATTTCCCCCTGCATCCATATTGTTCCCTTAAAGCGTCTTCCGATAGCCGGAACACCGAGAAGATCCTTCTCATTCATGCAGACATGGAAAATGGCGTCATTACATTGTACTTTTAAGTCCAGCACATTTTCTTGTGTATAGACATTGCTCTTAATGCGTAAAGAAATGATTTCTCCCAAAATGGCATACTGGTCACATTCCACGCCTGTAGGCATAAAACTGCTCTCTACCAGGCTGTAGAGGTCTTCCTCCTCTATCCTGCGGTTAATTTCCGACATAATATGCATATCGGTCTCCGTCAAAGTTTCGATTGCGTCCTCATCTCCGGCTCTTGCAGCATCAAACAGGCGCTTCTGCTCTCTCTTTCTCTGCTGGAAAACCTCCTCATCCTCCACTCTTTTTTCGATTGGTAAAATGATTTTTCCTTCGACAGCCATGCCGGTTAAAAATACCTGCTTGGGCTTAATCGATACGCTCATCCGCTTTAATTGTCTTGCCTCCAGAGAGTTACAAAGATAAAAAATCAGGGTAATACCGGAGCTGAAATCTTCCATGATACCGGCATAAGTTTCTCTCTCTGTATGTCGCTCAATACCGGCTTCCTCCGTGCGCGTACCCTCATAAGAATGCATGTACGGAAAATAATAGTCCCGGACAAACATACCGTCCGGATCTCTATGGCCTACCACCGTGATTCCCATTGACGGTGCGACCGGAAGCTGGTACTGCTCCACTACTCTTCCGGACTCCGCAGCCACAAAGGCGGTACGATATTTTTCATGGATTGCCCTGTCTAAGTAAAATTCCGTCTCTCGATCGTTCTGTAATGCGGAAAATCCTATAGACCGTAGGAACTTGTGCATTCTCTCTCCCTCATCCTTGGTCATATCATCGCATAGTTACACTGCATCTTACGATATATTTTCTCTCCTTGCAAGATGCTTCCCTATAATTGTAAGAAAAAAAGGGATTCAGCCTGTAATAAACTGAAATCCCTCTTTCTTCATAACAAGTATCATTCATAACGAGTATCACTCATAAAGACTGCGGTATCTCGTTGTCCTTATTTTCTCTTCGGTGCTGCATGTACTGCTTCGGAAAATACATCTTCCAGAGCTTCACCAACCGCCTCATTGTAAGTCGGGTGGGCTCTCATGGCCTTCAGAAGTTGCGGAACGGTAAAACCGTTTGCTACCGCATTCCCAAATTCGCCAATCATATCGGTTGCACGAGCACACATCATCTGGACTCCCAAAACCTTCTTGGTTTCCTTGTCCGCCAGAATCTTCACAAAACCGCGCTCTTCCTTGGAAATCAAGGACTTTCCGTTTGCACTCATCATGAACTTTCCAACTTCAATCTCTATTCCTTTATCCTTTGCTATGGCTTCGGTAATGCCGACGGAAGCAATTTCCGGAGAAGTGTAGACACATGACGGAACTACGGAAAGATCTATGCTTCTCTTTTCTCCTGCAAGCTCTTCCATAAGGCAAATACCCTGCGCGGATGCAAGATGTGCAAGCTGCATTCCCGGAATCAAATCTCCGATTGCATACACACCGTCCATAGAAGTCTTAAAGTGCTCATCTACAATCACCCTGCCTCGCTCCATCGTAAGGCTTACCCCGTCTCCGAAAAGTCCCTCTGTTGCAGGAACTCTTCCTACCGCACAAAGAACATACTGAGAACTGACGCTCTCCTCCTGTTCCTTATCCAGATAAATACAGGAAACTCCGTCGGCTTCCTTTTTAATTTCCTTTACCTGTACACCGGTGTGAACCTCTACTCCTCTTTTCTTTAGAATCATCTTCAGATTCTGTGCAAAATCCTTATCCATGTTGGCAAGGATGCTGGGAAGAGCCTCCAATATGGTAACCTTGGTGCCAAGCGCCGCAAAGATAGAAGCAAACTCCACTCCGATAACTCCGCCTCCGATGATGCTTAAGCTCTCCGGTACTGCTGTGAGTTTAAAGATTTCATCACTGTTCAGAACTCCCTCGCTATCGAGCCCCGGAATCGGTACTGTAGCCGGCTTAGAGCCAACCGCAAGAATCGTATGCTTTGCTTTGCAGTGTAGTTCTCCCTCCGCGGAGTGAACCGTTACGGATCCATCCTTTTCCAAGGTTCCCGTTCCTTCCAAAAGTTCTACTCCGTTAGCCTTAAAGAGCTGTCCTACACCGGACACAAGCTTATTAATCACATCGTCTCTATAGGATAGAATCTTTTCGTAATCGTAGCGAACATTCTCCGCAAAAATGCCGTACTCCGCTGCCGATTGCATTTCTCGAAACAGCTCCGTAGCATGAATCATGGCCTTTGTCGGAATACAACCTCTGTTTAAGTAGGTTCCACCCGGCTTGTCCTTCTCTACTACCGCAGTTTTAAAGCCGAGCTTAGCGGACTTTAAAGCCGTCACATATCCTCCCGGACCCGCACCGATTACGATTACATCATACTGTTTATCCATATTACTCCTTAATATAGAGAGTACTATTCCTGCATAAGCAGAAATAGTACTCTACTAAAAATCAAACAATCTTATGTCCACTGATACCGAAGTACCGGCTCTCTTGCAGCCTTTACCTCATCCAGTCTGCCGACCGGTGTCGTAACCGGTGCATTGTGGAGCGCTTCCGGATTCTTTTCAGCTTCCTTGTAAAGCTTTCTGAATACTTCAATCGCCTGATCCAATGTTTCCTTCGACTCGGTTTCGGTCGGCTCAATCATGAGCGCTTCATGAACGATAAGAGGGAAGTACATTGTTGGCGGATGCATGCCGTTGTCTAACAGACTCTTTGCAATATCCATTGCGGACACGCCGGTTTTATCTTTCAGATCCTGCAAACTCATAACAAATTCATGCATACATACTTCATCATACGCCATGGTATAAAGATCCTTCAGCTTATAGCGCATATAGTTCGCGTTGAGAACCGCATTCTTACAAGCCTCGGGGATTCCTTCCTTACCTAAGGTAAGAATATAGGTCAGAGCTCTTACTACAACCAGGAAGTTGCCGTAGAAAGCCTTCATATCTCCAATGCTCTTTACCGGCTTAACGAAGTGCTTGTCCTGCTCTCCTTCCACAAGTACAGAAGGGAGGAAATCGGCTAGAAGCTTCTTACATCCTACAACACCGCTTCCGGGACCGCCGCCGCCGTGCGGGGTAGAGAAGGTCTTATGGAGATTCAAGTGAATAACATCAAATCCCATATCTCCCGGACGAACTACGCCCATAACGGCATTCAAGTTC
>ERZ772909.1163-NODE-1163-length-14881-cov-3.415891_pt1 | contig 14881 bp, 13 predicted proteins | sample MGYA00511137_ERZ772909 | MGnify/ENA primary metagenome ERZ772909 (study PRJEB29015, sample SAMEA2738095) | human oral metagenome | biome: human oral; feature: human-associated habitat; material: saliva | place: China | collected 2270 ... | reverse complement strand
TTTGTCAAATTTATTTTTATTTATGACCATCCTTGTAAATAAAATTTCTTCAATTTCACTTAAATCAAAATACATTTCTTTTTTCCAAAATCGATAAAAAAATGTATAAATAAACTCCCCATTGTATTCTTCTATATTTTCAATTTTATTTTTTATTTTATCCCAATTTAATTTAAAAAGTAAATATATCGCTATAAATAATAATAAATTTGACATTTAATACCCTCTTTCTTTTATGGAAAAAGCTACACTTTAATTTAAAATGTAGCTTTTTAATTTGCTTTTTTATTTATTATATGGTTGTCCAGATGCTTTTGGTGCTCTTGATTTACCTACAAATCCTACTAATGCTAACAATGTTAATACGTACGGTATCATTGTTAAAAATTGTTGTGGAACTGGAAATTTCCCTGCTTTAGCTATATTTGCAAATGCTTCTCCTAAAGCGAATAATAAGCTTGCTGCTATCGCTCCAAGTGGATTCCATTTACCGAAAATCATCGCTGCCATTGCCATAAATCCTCTTCCTGCCGACATATTATTTGAAAATGCTGGTAACATCACTGTAGTTAAGTACGCTCCTCCTAATCCAGCAAACATCCCTGATAAAATTACACTTATATATCTTACTTTATAAACGCTAATTCCTACCGTATCAGCTGCCAATGGATGTTCTCCAACTGCTCTTATTCTTAATCCCAGTACTGTTCTATACATAAAAATATATGTAGAAAATGATAATATATATATAATTATTAATACTAAATTTTGATTTGCTAAATTTTGTGCTGCGGGCGTAGTTCCTGCTGCTTTAAATATCGCCTTAATCAAATATGATGTTATCGCCAATGCAAATAAATTTATTGCAACTCCACTTATTATTTGATCACCTTTTAAATGTATACTAATATATGCGTGAATTGCTGAAATTAATCCACCTACTAAAATTCCTACCAAAATTGCTAAATATGGATTCCCACCCATTATATTCATTACTGCCGCTGCAAACGCTCCACTTAACATTGTTCCTTCTAATCCTAAGTTTGTTACTCCACTCTTTTCACAAATACACGCTCCAACTGCCGTTATCATTATAGGTGGTGCAATTATTAATGTTTGTTTTAATAAAAATAATAAATCCATTATTTATTCTCCCTTCTTTTCGCAATGAAGAACTTAAATAAGTTTTCTGCTGCTACAAATATTATTATTAACGCCTGAATTATTAATACAATTTCTTTATCTACTTGATATTTTTGCTGTAACATTTGTCCTCCAACATCAAGTGACGCATAGAAAATAGAAGCAATTAATATTCCAAACGGATTATTTTTTCCTAATAAAGCTACAGCAAGTCCTGTAAATCCTGCATCACCCATTATTTGATCTGTAAATGCATATTGAGCCGCTCCTCCTAACACTCTTTCAGCTCCACCAATTCCAGCTACAGCCCCTGCAAGTCCCATTGCTATAAACATCATTGTTTTTGGATTAATTCCTGCATTTTCTGAAACTGTTTCACTTTGACCTACAGCTTTAATATTATACCCCATTTTTGTATATTTAAAGAATATATAAACTAAAACTACAATTATAACAGCTATTAAAAATCCTATATTTAAATTTTGTTTTGTTATTTTAGAAAACAATGTTATATATCTTGAACCTTCAAAAACTTTAGGTGATTGTGTATTTTGTGATAATGGATCTTTTAAAATTCCATTTAGTAAATATCCTCTTATCTCTATCATTATATAATTTAACATAATTGTACTAATTACTTCATTTACACCAAATTTTGATTTTAAATATCCTGCAATTCCAGCCCATAAAAAACCACCTAAAATCGCAACTAATGTAACGATAAATGCATTCCCTAAAAAATAATTTTTAAATGTTATTGCCCAAAAAGTTGCAGCTAATCCTCCTGCTACCATTTGTCCTTGAGCTCCTATATTAAATAATCCTGCCTTAAATGCAATCATTGCTGCTAAAGCTGAAAAAATATACGGTGTTGATGTAAATAATGTCCTAGCTAGTCCGCTTAAAAAGGGCGATCTTGGACTTGCTTGATAAAATGCTGCTTTTGCCATATCAAAATAAGCCAATAACGGATTAACTCCTTTTGAAATCATTATCAATCCACCTACAACTACTGCAATTAAAACTGCAATTATTGAAGGTAAAAATTCTATAATTTTTTTCTTCACTATACTTTTTATATTAGTCATTTAATTTTCCTCCTGCCATAAGTATTCCTATTTTCTCAGTTGTTGCATCTTTTCTATCTAATATTCCTACTATTTGTCCAGAATACATTACTCCAATTCTATCACTTAAAGCCATAACTTCTGAAAGTTCAGCAGATACAACCATTATTGCTTTTTTCTTAGTTTTTTCTTTCAAGATTGTATTGTGTATCATTTCAATAGCTCCAATGTCAACACCTCTTGTCGGTTGTGCCGCTATTATAAATTTATTTTCTCTTTCAAGTTCTCTAGCTACAACAACTTTTTGTTGGTTTCCTCCAGAAAGTCCACCAAATCTTATTTTACCACACTCTGCAGGTCTTATATCATATTTTTCAATATACTCATTTGTTTTTTGCGATAATTTATTAAAGTCCATTATCATTCCTTTAGAATAATAATCTTGTAATCCTAAAGCCATATTTTCTTCAACTGTGAAATCATCAATAGTCGCTCTTTTATGTCTATCTTCAGGAATATGTGCCAACCCTTTATCTTTTATCACTTTTGGTGTTTTATTTAATACTTCTTCTCCAGAAATGCTATATGTTCCGCTTACATTTTTTTCTAATCCGGCTAATGCTTCTATTAATTCCGTTTGTCCATTTCCTTCAACTCCTGCAATTCCAAACACTTCACCTTCTTTTATTTCAAATGAAACACCTTTAAGTTTTTCTATATTTCCATGTTTTACAACTAAATTTTCTACTTTTACAACTGTTTCTCCAATTTCCACTTCTGGTCTTTCAACTTCAAATAATACAACCCTTCCAACCATCATATTTGCTATTTTTTCTTTTGTAGCTTCAGATGTTAATAAATTTCCAACATCTTTTCCTCTTCTAATTACTGTTATATTATCAGATAATTCTAATACTTCATGTAATTTATGAGTTATAAAAATTATTGTTTTTCCTTCTTTTACTAAATTTCTCATTATTCCATACAATTCAATAACTTCTTGCGGAGTAAGTACAGCACTTGGTTCGTCAAATATTAATAACTCTGCACCTTTAAATAAAACTTTTAAAATTTCAATTCTTTGATGAATTCCCACTGATAAATCTGAAACTTTAGCATCCGGATCAATATTTAGTCCATATTTTTCAGAAACTTCTCTTACTTGCTTTCTAGCCTCTTCCAAATCAAAAAATACTCCATTTTTCTTAGGTTCAAATCCTAAAACCATATTCTCTGCAACTGTTAAAGTATCAATTAACATAAAATGTTGATAAACCATTCCAATTCCTAAATTTGCAGCAACTGTAGGACTTGAAATATCTGTTTTTACACCTTTATAATATATTTCTCCAGATGTTGGGATATATAGTCCGTTAAGTATTTTCATCAATGTAGATTTTCCAGCTCCATTTTCACCAACTATTGCATGAATTTCACCTTTTTTCACTTTTAAAGTGATATCATCATTTGCAACTATTTTACCACCAAAAAATTCTTTCCTCATATTTTTCATTTCTAAAATATAGTCACTCATACTTCCTCCTACTATTTTTATTTTCTGTAATAACTAAAATGTATATTTAATTAAAAAAATCTGAAACATAATAATTTGAATTTTTAAAAAATAAATCTTTTATATTTACTCTCTCCAAATTAATATCTATTTTATAATCTTTATATATACTGGATTTTCTCCACTAACAAAAATAATTATATTATTTTCATTATAAGTATACCCATGAAATTGATTATTTTCAAGTACTAAAATCCTTCTTTTTAATTTTATTTGATTTTGTCTTAATTTCACTAATATCTCCAAAAGAAAATTAGTTTATTTTTTTGTTTATCTAATAATAAATCCGACAATTTTAACATCTTTTTCTATTATTGAATTATTTATTGCAGCTTCATCCATATTTATTTTCCAAACTCATTTTTATCAAATCCTTTATAATTATAATTTTTTATAAATTTTCCAATATTTCAATAGCAATTTTTTGAGGTACAATTTCCATCAATTCTTCTAATGTTGCATTTTTTATATTTTTTATTAATCCAAATTTTTTTATTAACTCTTTTTTTCTTTTTGGACCAATTCCATTAATATCATCCAATGCACTTTTAACATTTCTTTTACTTCTTAATTTTCTATGATGTGTTATCCCAAATCTATGTGCCTCATCTCTTAATCTTTGAAGTATTTTCAATGTTTCATCACTTCGTTTAAATAAATAAGGCTCTTTTTCATAATCTTTAAATATTTCTTCTTCTCTTTTTGCAATACTTATTATATCCGTATAATTTATTTTCCCTAATTGTTCAAGTACTTCAACTGCAACACCAAGTTGCCCTTTTCCACCATCTATTAATATCAATTCTGGCATTTGGTCAGGTTCTAACTTACTATATCGTCGTGTTAATGCCTCTCTCATCATTAAAAAATCATCTGGTGTATCTTTTACCGTTATTTTAAAATGCCTATATTCTTTTGGTGTTGGCACCCCGTCCAAAGCAACAGTCATTGCTGCTACTGGATCTGTCCCTTGAATATTTGAAATATCAAAACATTCGATTCTATAAGGATTTTTCTTTAAATCCAATGTTCTCTTTAAATTATTTAAACCTTCTCTTATTATTTTTTTCTGTCTATAATGTTTTTCTACTTCTTCATTCAAATTTAAATATCCCATTTCCAATAATTGATATCTACGACTATTAATTTTAGGAAAATACATTTTGATTTCTTTTCCTTTTTTTAATTTTGCCCAAGCTTTTATAAGTTCTTCTTGACTTTCAAAAATTGAATTACATATTACATTTTTGGGGATATTTCTCTTTTCATAATAAGATGTAATCAATCTTTCAAATAAATTATCTTCCTGACTTGTCTCCATAGATATTTTAATATGATTTTTATTTATAACTTTTCCTTCACGAATATTTAAAATACATAAAAATACTTGATCTCGTTTTTCTTCAAATACAAACACATCCTCATCAATTTCTTTACTATATTCTATAATTTGTGTTTCTTGCATTCGTTTTAATAATTTTATTTTTTCTCGCTCAGAAATTGCACGTTCAAACTCCATATTTTCACTAAATTGTTGCATTCTTTTTTCTAAATATTCTAAAATATCATTTTGTTGATTTCTAAGAAATTTCTTTAAATTATCAACATTTTTCAAATATTCTTCTTTTATTTCTGGAGTTATTTTATGAAATTCATTTTTTTTCATAAAATGTTTTAAATATGGTTGTGTAATATAACTTATCGTTTTATTTTTATCTCTAATTGGAAAAACTCTTAACAAAACTTTTATTGCAGCAAAAATTCCCATCGGATAAGGTCCAAAATATTCTCCATTTTCATCTAATTTTTTCGTACTTCTTACAATTTCAAGCATTGGAAATTCTTCTTTTGTAAATTTTATATATGGATAAGTCTTTTCATCTTTTAATAAGATATTATATTTAGGTTTATTTTTTTTTATTAAATTATTTTCTAAAATCAATGCCTCAACCTCAGTATTACATATAAAAAATTCAATATCTCTTATATTTTTTACCAATTCCAACGTCTTAACATTATGAGAATTTACATTTTTAAAATATGATGAAACTCGATTTTTTAAATTTTTTGCTTTACCAACATAAATTATTTTCCCTCGCTCATTTTTCATAAGATAAACTCCCGGATTTATCGGAATTTCGTTATATGGAATAGGCGATTTTATATTTTCATTCATTATAATTCTTTTTTATCTCCAATTTCTCTATGATATTTTGTCACTTTATAGTTTAAATTCTTATTCAAATCTTCATAAAGTTTATTCACAAAAGTAGCAGATCTATGTTGGCCTCCTGAACATCCAATTCCTATTCTTAAATGGGCTTTCCCATCTTTTTCATATTTTGGAATTAAGTACATTAACATATCATATAGCATTTTATAAAATTCTTGACTTTCTTCTAATCCTAAAACATAATTACTTACATCTTCATGATTTCCTGTTTTTTCCCTTAACTCTGGAATATAGTACGGATTAGGTAAAAATCTTAAGTCAAACATTAAATGCATATCTAACGGTATTCCATACTTAAATCCAAAAGATGTTAAATTTATACTAAGTTTTTTTGTTTTATGCACAAACTCTTTTTCTAATATATTTTCAAATTCTTTTACAGATGTTTTTGATGTATCTATAACTAAATCTGCTCTCAACATAAAGTCTTTTATTAATTTTCTTTCAGCTTCAATATTTTCAATTAAAGTATCGTATTTATTTAATGGATGCTTTCTCCTAGTAAGCTCATATCTATTTACAAGTACATTTGTTCTCGCATCTAAATATATTATTGTATAATTTATATTCAAATCACCCAATAATTTCAATTGCTTATGAAATTGCTCAATAAATTCTTGATTACGAATATCTATTGCTACTGCAATTTTATCTCGTTTTTCGCTACTAATAAATATTTCATTCAAATATTGAAATAAATTTATTGGAAAATTATCTATACAAAAATAACCTCTATCCTCAAAAAAATCCATAGCTTCCGATTTCCCAGCTCCACTCATTCCTGTTATTATTACAAGATCTTTTTTCTCACTTTTATCTTCCATTATTTTTCTCCTAAAATTGGTATAAACCCATTTATTATAACATATTTTTTTTATTATTTGTAGCTTGGCTCCTTTAATTTTTATGAATTGTAAATTGCTACTCAAAGTGTCATACTTTTAAAGTATTTTTTCTAAGATAATTGTTCCTCCAAGTATTAACTATATTTTAAAAACCTCCAAATAACATTTTCATTATTTAGAGGTTCATTATTTAATTATACAATATCCCAAAACTTGTCATTATCCATAAAATCCCTGTGGATATTATAAACCCTAATACTCCACCTGCACAAACTTCTCTTATACTATGAATTCCTGCCTTTACTCTACTTTGGGCAACTAATAATGCCATTAAAAATACTAAAACTAAAACTCTAACATCATTAGTCATAAATAATACTATCCCAAAAATTGCAAAAGCTATAGCACTATGTCCACTCGGAATTCCACCTTCAAGTGGTGTACCTTTTTTATAAAATGATTTAATAATTATTACTATAATTGCAATTAAAACTAAAATTAATATTGAAATATTACCTTTTCTACTTGCTATTATGTGCATTTTATTATGAGTATCAAATATATCTAGTAATTTATCATAAAATAACAAATATCCAACATTTAAAGCATTTATTGCTGCAACTAATACTGCTCCAGCTGCAACATCTTTTGCAATTTTAGCCAATTTATGTCTTTCTGGTGAAACTAAATCAACTAAAGCTTCAACTGCTGTATTTATAAGCTCTGTTATTACTACAAATGCAACTGAAATTGAAATTATTAATATTTCTACTTTGCTTGCATTCATAAAAATAGCCAAGATTAATATAAGTATTGTTGCAATTACATGAACTTTCATATGTTTTTCATTTCTAATCGCTGTTATTAACCCTTCTATCGCGTAATTAAAACTATCTACAAGTCTTCTATCTCTTTCTCTTTCTTTTTTTATATCAAAATATTCTTTATACTCTTTTTTATTTTTCATTTCCTCTTTCGCCTTCCCTTTTTATCTTCCTTTTCCAAAAATTACAATCGTTATAGTTTTTAATAATACTTTTATATCAAAAATTATATCATGATGTTTTATATAATACAAATCATATTGTAATTTTCTATAAGCATCTTCAACACTCGCTCCATATGGATACATAACTTGTGCCCATCCTGTCAATCCAGGCTTAACTGTATGTCTTAAATTATAATATGGTATTTCTTTTTCAAGTTGTTGAATAAAGTATTCTCTTTCCGGTCTAGGCCCAACAAAACTCATTTCTCCTCTCAATACATTCCATAATTGAGGTAATTCATCTATTCTCGTTGCACGCATTATTTTCCCCCAATGCGTAACTCTATTATCATTTTTACTTGCCCATTGTGGACCATTTTTTTCTGCATCCGTTGTCATTGAACGAAATTTTACTATATTAAATTTTTTATTACCTTCCCCTATTCTCTCCTGAACAAAAAATATTGGCCCTTTTGATTCAATTTTTACTATTATTGCCGCCATTATCATTAATGGTAATGTACAAATACCGATTATTATTGCAAATATTAAATCTAATAATCTTTTTGCTCTTAAATTAAAATTATTATAATATATTTCAAATCCACTATTTTCCAAAAACCATTTTGAACTCAAATGTGATACCGGCAATTTATTTTCATACATTTCATAAAATTCTAAATAATTATAAAATTGTAATCCACTTAATTTATATTGAAGTAAAATATCTACAAGTTTTGGATCTTTTAATAAATCTTCTCCAAAATCAACAATAATATCTATTTTACCCACTGCGCACATTTTTAAAACTATTTTTTGTAAAGTTTCATCTTTTTCATCTTTCAAAAATCCCATTAATTTATATTGATCATCATTTTTTAAACTTTCTAATAAATCTTTTGTATAACTATTTTCACCAACAAATAATATTTTTTGTTTTCTAACAATTGCCATATTTACTATATATCTAAATGTAATTTGAAACATTGTCACAATTCCAAATAACACTATACTTTCATATATACCTAAGATTTTAACCAATATTGTAAATAATAACAATATGAAATTTAATCCAACGGATAAAATTAACTCTCGTAAACTATATTTTCTCGCTCGTATACTAAAAATATTTGCAACATAGTACATTAATAAAGCTACAACTATTATTAAAATATTTCTAAAACTCAGTCCTCTTCCAATTATTAAAAATCCAAACAAATACATTACTACCGTCAAAATTCCAAATAACGAAGAAAAATTTCGCCTAACTCCACTCATTGCCATTTTTTTACCTCTTTAATTATTTTGTTTTTTTCAATGCTCTTATCACATATTGTAAAAAATAATAAATACTCTTGAATAATGATAATCTTTCAATTTTTCTATAAACATTCCATCTGTCTTTAGCTGCTTTTATTTTATTACTTGATCTTGAATTATTTAAAACTCTATAAAATGCTAAATTTTCTTTCAATCCAAAAATTATTTTTGTTTCTTTTACGATTTCTAACCAAAGAACATAATCTTCATTTTTTTCTCTTTCTTTGAAATATCTTTTCCCAAGTTTATTTGCATTATATATAACTGTCAAACAACCCAAATAATTATTTTTAAGCATATCTTCATAAGTTATTATTTCTTTTATAATTATATCATTTATTTCTTTTTCATCTTCCGTAACTCTAGTATATTCGGTACAACTTATTAAAGCATTATTTTTTAGCATAAACTTTATTTGTTTTTCTAGCTTATTTTGTTTCCAATAATCATCTGCATCTAAAAAAGCTATAAATTCTCCCGTTGCTATTTCAGTAAGTTTATTTCTCGCAGCTACAACACCTACATTTTCTTTTGAATCAACAACTTTTATTCTTTTATCTTTTTCACTATATTTTTTTATTATTTTCAAACTATTATCTTTTGATTTATCGTTAAAAATCAATATTTCCCAATTTTTATAAGTTTGATTTAAAACACTTTCTATCGTTTTCCCAATAAATTTTTCAGCATTATATACTGGAATAATTATCGATACTTTATTTTCTTCCATTTTTTTCTCCTAGTTTTTGCTCAATTAACTTATACACTCTTTTACTGTTGCTTTTATCTGTATATTCTAAAAATTTAGGTTTTATTTTTTCTACTTTTTTCGATATATCTTCCAAATGTTTAAAATCATTATTTATTATTTTTACAATTTTCTCTACACACTCTTTAGTCGTATAAGCCACTTCCCCAAACAAATCATTATTCAAATCAATATATGAACCTATTTTCTTCTCATATTCATCTTTATCAAATTGATAAAATAAAATTGGCATATCCATATACAAATAATCATAAGCTATACTTGAATAATCTGTAATTAACATATTTGACTTCATTATTTCTTTTGTAATTTCTGCATCTTTAGGCAATATATTAATATTTCCTTCAAATTTCATATCATTAAATTTATCAAAATAATCGTGCATTAATTGATGAATATAAACAGACATCTTTATATCTTTTATTTTTAAAAATTTGTTTAATGTTTCGTTTTGTAATAAATTTATTATATTTTTAAAATATTCCGTTTTTCGAATATCATCAACATTATTTTTAAGCCATGGTCGCCAAGTTGGCATAAAAAATATTTCTTTTTCTCGAACATTTGCATTATACAACTTATCATATCTTGGATAACCTGTAACAAATGTAGTTTTTTTAGGAACTTTCCACCAACTTTTTGACTTCACATCTTTCTCAAATTTTGAATCACAAATATTCAAATCATACGATTGTACCATTTTTTCTACTATTTTCTCAGTTTTTGCATTTAATGCTTTTCTTTTTTTCAATCCTACCGTTCCATGATTTAAAAATACTTTTAATGTTTTATAATGAAATTTTTTTAACAATGGCACTACATATAAAAAAGGAACAATATCAGCTGATATTGAATGTGAAAACATTACAACTTCTGCATTCATAAAATGTAAATACGCATTTACACTTCCTTTTATCAATATTTCACCAGGAATTTTATCTTTGATTGAACTATTTTCATTCAATACCCAAAATTCCTCTATTTCTTTTTTTGATCTTACATATTCATAAATTGCCCTCGCGTTATCTGCATACAATTCTCCTGCATTTCCACCAACTAACCAAATCCTTCTATTTTTAAATTTATTTTTTGTAAAAGGATACAATATAGATGCAACAAGCATATTAACTAAACATTTTATTTTATCCATAACTTTTGATATTTAAGTTTATATAAATATCATCTCTCCTTCCATTACCTTTTATTTGTTTTATATTTAAAAAATCCTTCTATTCGACCCTCAAATACAACACCATGATATTTTTTATTTTTCGTAACTATCATACCAGCAATATTTCTCAGTAATTTTTTTATAAATTTAATCAAATATTTCCAATTCTTTCTCTCAAATACTTCTTTTTTTACTAAAGCTCCATAACCTAAAGCATATTTTTTTGCTCTCTCTAAATCATCATAATTCCCTTTTTTGGCTGGATGAAAAATAATATCATCGTGATAATAATCCCCCTTATACCCTTTATGAAGTAATCTTAAAACATAATCAGTTTCCTCTCCACTTCCAAAATATGCCCCTACTCCAAGATCTTCATCAAACAATTCTAAATCTTCAAAAGTATAATTTACAAAAAAAGTTATAGATTTTACAGTTTCTACTACATTATCTTTAGTAATTTCTGTACTATAATCAAGCATCACTCCTGTTCCATAATCTTTACCTTTTTCCAATGTTCTACAAGAATATATTTTTTTATCTTTATTTTTTTCAAAATATTTAACTACTTTTTCCAATGAATCAGGACTATACTCACAGTCATCATCAGGAAATGCAACAATATCTCCCGACATCATAAAAAGACCCTTATTTCTATTTACACTAAGTCCAACCTCATTATTTTTCATATATTTTATTTCAAAATCTTCTTCATATAATTTTATTATTTCATAAGCTCTCGTATCTTTATTTTGATCCACTACAATTAGCTCAAAATTTTTATATGTCTGTTTTTTTAAACTATCTAAAAACAATTTTAACTCTGTTGTTACATTTATTGTCGGCATAATTAATGAAAATTTCATGCTATGCTCCTTTACACTTTTTCTTTACATTATATCACATTTTTATACTTTTTTCACTTAAATTTTAAATTAACTGTATTCAATAATCATCAAAAATATAGTATAAAAATATTAAAAACAAAAAATAAAACACAACAATGTGTGTTTTATTTTTTTATATATTAATGAGTTTTAGCCTCTCTATACAACTTTAAATATTCATTAGCAGCTTTATCCCAAGAAAAATCTAATTCCATATTTCGTTTAACTAATTTTTCCCAAATATCTGGTCGATCATAGTAAATTCCTTCTGCAACTTTAATTGTAAACAACATATCATCAGCATTGAAATTTGTGAATGAGAAACCATTTCCTTCATCTTTAAAAATATTATACGGTTTTACTGTATCTTTTAGTCCTCCAGTTTCTCTCACTATAGCTACCGTTCCAAATCTCATGGCAATCATTTGACTTAAACCACATGGCTCATATCTAGAAGGCATTAGAAACATATCGCTCCCCGCATAAATTTGATTCGCTAATTGTGCATTATATCCTAAATATACTTTAAATTTATCTGGATATGTTACTGCTAAATAGTCATAATAATTTTCATATTTTTTATCACCACTACCTAATATAACAACTTGGACAGCATCATATTTCAATAAATTTTCTAATGCTGCTGATACCAAATCTAAACCTTTACCCTCTACAAGTCTTGTAACTATTGAAATCATAGCATTATCTGATTTTGGTAATCCTAATTTTTCTTGTAATCTATATTTATTTTCTCTTTTTTTCTCTAAAGAATCTTTATTAAAATGGATTATTCCTTCTGTTTTTTCTGGATTAAACTCATCTGTGTCTATTCCGTTTAAAATACCATAAATCTTCTTATTGTTCGTTATCCATTCCAATCCTTCAGCAAAATATGGATACTTAATTTCTTCTGCATAAGTTGGACTTACTGTATTTGCCACATCAGAATATCCTATTCCTATTTCCATAAAATTCAAGCTATTTCCATGAATATAATATCCCATTCTTTCAAATGACCTTTTTGAAAATCTACCTTGATACATTAAATTATGAATCGAATAAACTGTTCTTATATCCCAATAAAATGGATCTTGATTGTATCTTACATTTAAAAAATATGGGACTGGGCCAGTTTGCCAATCATTACAATGTAAAATATCTGGTTGTAAATTTATTTCTTTTAAAAATCTTAATGATAATTCTGAAAACATTGCATATTGTATATCTTCATCAGCATCACCATAAACTCTTCCTCTTTCATAAAGAGCTGCATTTTCTAAAAAATAATAATTTATTTTATCATCAGGGTATTTTACTAAATTAAATATCTCTCCATGACTTTCTAGTCTAGACACCCATTCTAATTTTTCAAGGTATTCACCAGAAATTTTATCATATTTGGGCATTATAACTGAAACTTCATGACCTAAATCTGCCATTTTTTTAGGTAAAGCCCCCATTACATCTGCAAGACCTCCTGTTTTAAAAAATGGTGCTACTTCTCCTGCTAAATATACTATTTTCATCTATCAACTTCCCCTTAATTTTTTATTGTTTCTCCATTTTGAACATATTTTTGGTGTTCTTCTAATCTAATTTTACCAAATATTCTTACATTTCTTCCAACAATAGTCCCTTCTGGTAAAAATACACCTTTTCCAATAACACTTATTCCCTTACTTAACAATTCAGGTTTTTCTATATTTGGCGTTGTTACATCTCCATGACCTATTAATGAATATTTTCCAACATAAGTTTTTTTATCTATAATTACTCTATCTAAATGAGTATTTTCATCTATGTATGTCCCTGAAAAAATTATACTATTTTTTATTGTACATCCTTGTCTTACTGTTACTCCAGGCCCTAAAACTGAATTTTCTACTCTTCCTTCAATTTTACATCCATTACAAATTAATGAATTTAATACACTTCCCATTTCACCAATTCTTACTGGTGCTAAATCTTCACTTCTTGTATATATTTTCCATCCTTGGTCGTATAAATTAATTCCTACATCTTCAGATTTTTTAATCAAATCTAAATTTGCTTCAAGATAAGAATCATAAGTTCCAACATCCATCCAATAACTATCATAGCAATGAACAAATACTTTTCTGTCTTCTTTTATCATTTGAGGAATTACATGTCCACCAAAGTCTAAATCTTCTTCCAACATTTTTTCTAAATATTCTAATAATACATTTGTATCAAATATATAAATTCCCATTGAAGCTAAATTACTTCTAGGTTCTTTCGGTTTTTCTTGGAAATTTAAAATTTGTTTATTATCATCTACTTCAAATATTCCAAATCTACTAGCTTCTTCTATAGGTACTTCTTGCACTGCTACTGTTAATTCAGCATTTTTAGCTTTATGATCTGCTAACATCCATGTATAATCCATTTTATATATATGATCTCCAGATAAAATCAATACATATTCAGGATTTTTCCTTTTAATAAATTCAATATTCTGTCTAATAGCATCTGCAGTTCCTTGATACCAAGAACTTCCATTCGGCCTCTCATGAGGTTGTAATAAAGTAATACTTGAATCTCTTCTATCGAAATCCCATGGTTTTCCTGAACCAATATGTTCATTTAATGATAATGGTAAATATTGTGTTAATAATGCTACATTATAGATACCTGAGTTTGAACAATTACTTAACGCAAAATCAATTATTCTAAATTTTCCAGCAAAAGGTACACTTGGCTTAACTCTTTCTTCAGACAAAATATCTAATCTTGATCCTCTTCCTCCCGCTAAAATCATTGCTAATACTTCCATCACGTTACCTCCATTAAATATATACTTTCATTTCTTACCATAAGTATACCTTATTTTTTTTAAAAGAAAACATTTTTTTATTTTTATTTAC
>ERZ772909.1159-NODE-1159-length-14911-cov-2.779416_pt1 | contig 14911 bp, 12 predicted proteins | sample MGYA00511137_ERZ772909 | MGnify/ENA primary metagenome ERZ772909 (study PRJEB29015, sample SAMEA2738095) | human oral metagenome | biome: human oral; feature: human-associated habitat; material: saliva | place: China | collected 2270 ... | reverse complement strand
TTTCTCGATGCGACGGTACGATCCACCAACGGTCAAGAGCCACACCATCAGAGCGCTGATAGGTACCGAGACGTACGTAGGGATGCCAAAGAGCTCCATACTAGAGGCAATACCTGCGAATTCGGAGAAGGTAACAGCAATATTAGAGAGCAACAGCGCACCCATTGCCAGGGTGGACAGGCGGATACCAAAGCGTTCGCGCACCAGTGATGCAATACCTTTACCGGTGACACAGCCCATTCGAGCTGCGGTTTCTTGAACAACAATCAGCAGGAAGCACATGAGTGGCACAGTCCATAGCTGCGAGTAGCCAAAGGTTGCGCCCGCGCTGGAGTAGGTTGCAATGCCACCGGCGTCGTTGCCAGCAAAAGCGGCGAGAAGACCGGGACCCATTGCCATCAAGATGTACTTGAGGCTGTTTTTGTTGACTGGGGCCTTCTCTTTAGATATGCGTTTGCCCTGCTCGACAACGATTCCGTCGCCCGCAGAAAGCTGGCCAGCGGCGCTCTGCTCTGCAGCCGTGCCCTGCTCTGCAGCAACGTCCTGCATTGCAACCGCGTCCTGCTCTGCGGCTGTGCTCTTTACCTCTGCGTTCTCTTGCGCCATTTACATCACACTCACAAGCGAGAGAGCGTAAGAGAGGACGAAGAATGTCACCACCGAAAGGCTCATGGAAATCAGGGTAAGCGTGAGACCTGAGGTTTCCTGGTTTTTCTCCTCACGATGGCGAAGTACAGCCAAGAAAATTGGGGTCAGCAGGAAGGAAATAAGGGTAGAGCCTGCTGCTGCACCAAAGATCTGAATAATGGTCTGGTCAAAGAGCGCGGCGTAGAATGCGCCTGCATTTGGATCGTAGGGGTGGAACAGCGCTTCTAGCAGGGCGTGAGCTGCGGCACCAAGGATGCAAATGAGGCCGCTGACCAGAAGACCCAGTAGAAGCGAGCGGAAGGCAAAGCCCAAGATAGAAGGAGACTTCTCGCTGCCAGGATCGTCTGTGAGGAAGAAGTTTGTCACATAGTTGACGGTATTCTCGCTCAAGTTCAGCGAGATTGGCATGGTAATAGTGCAAAGAGCTGCGAAAATACCCATGATTGGATTAGATGTTGCAGCTGTTCCTACAAAGGCAGCAATCACAACGGAAGCAACCCAGAACAAAAGCCAGAGGTTGCGGTGGAGGAACCAAATAATGTTACGGCCACGGTCGCCAGAGTCGGAATCGCTCCTGCCGCCACCAACAATCTGCAGGTCCTCAGCGTGCTCCTCTTCAAGAACGTCAAGGGCGTCGTCGACGGTAACAATACCCAGCAGGCGGTTGTCGTCAGAAACAACAGGCATGGCCAGCAGGTTGTACTTTGCAATGTTACGAGCAACGTCCTCCTGGTCGTCCTCTGGTGAGGCGGTGACCAGGTTCTTATTAGCAATCTCCTCCAGACGAGTTTCTGGCTCGGAGACAATCAGGCGGTTCAGCGTAACGGTTCCAGACAGGCGACCATCCTCATCAGTAAGGTAGAGGTAGCGGACGGTCTCAAAGTCTTCGTCCAGGTTGCGTAGGCGATCAAAGGCGTACGCAACGGTCTGATCCTCAGGAACAGAAAGCGCTTCGGACGTCATAATACGGCCAGCGGTGTACTCACGGTATCCCAGCAGCTGCCTAATAGCGCGCTGCTCCTTAACGCCCATCAAGCGCAGGAGTTTCTCGGCACGGTCATAGCTCAGCTCGGAGACAAGCTCGGCTGCGTCGTCTGGGTCCATCTCGGACAGGATGCGAGATGCTTCTTTTTCGTTCAGGCCACCGATGAGCTCAACTGCCATGGCGTCGTCGTTGAACTCTGCCATTGCGCCGGCTCGCTGCTCGTCATCAAGCTGGGCAAACACCTGGCTACGCAGACGAGAGTCCAGACGTTCAATGATGTCTGCGACGTCAGCAGGGTGCAGCTCGTCCAGCGTTTTGTGGGAAACGGAGAGCTTAACGTTGGAGAGGTCGCGCTCAACCAGGTCCATGTAGCTCCACGCAATGATGCGCTCCTGCATGGGGTGACCCATAGCGCGCGCAATGCGAGTGACCAGGTGCTCAAGCTGGGGAGAAAGGCTGCGCAGCAGACCGCGTGCGCCAACCTCTGCGCCCAGAAGGCGAAGCTGCGTTGAGCTGGTATCGGAAAGCTTGAGGTCGTTTACGCGGACAACACGAATACCACGCGTATCAACGATCTGCTTGTTCAGAATATCTCGGGCGAGAAGAACTTCGTTAGGCTGCAGGTACGAGAAGCGAATCTCAGTTGAAGGTACCTTGAGCCTGATGACGTCCTCATCGTAGGTATCAACATACTTGCGCCAAGAAATCATCATTGGCGTGCGGCCAGGGCCCATAAAAGCAAGGGAAGTAATGCGAGGAAAAACTTCTCCGGTAGCAATTCCAAGGTCAGAGACAGAACCGATCTTCTCACCTTCTGAATCTAGAACCGGATTACCCATTAACTGGGAAAGATAAATCATGTGTGCTCCTTACATGCGTCCGAAGACTAAAGCGTGGCTTTGGCGAGAAACTCTGCGTAATTGCCACGGGGACTGCATTGCGATTTCACCCCTCACGGTGCAAATCGGCACACCGCAAGAGGTCAGCGACTGTGAGGTCGAGGTTTCATGCTGACCTTTCTCTTCATCCAATAGAACGTGAATTGTGCTTGCGAGGGCAATTCACAGATGTAACTATTTTAACGATTTTCCTGCGAGGCTGTAAAGACTCTTCACATAATCTAGCTGCTCGGATTTGGTTGTAGCTGGCGTGCGAGCAGCACGCGAACAACGGTCAAACGGCGTACGAGCAACGCACGACCAGCGAACAGCCAGCTCAATTTGCAAGGCAACGCGGCGCACAAAAAAGCCCGGTACCTGCGGGAATGCAGATACCGGGTTGTACTGGTACAAAGTGTAAACGAAACAGCTTTTAGAACTGTACGTTTGGTGCCTGACGAGCGGACTCGTCGGTAACCTGGAAGCTTGTACGTGGGGAACGTCCACCAGCAAGAAGGTTGTTTGGGAAAACAGCGATGATGTTGTTGTAGTTCATGACAACATCGTTGTAGCTCAAACGAGCATAGCTGAGGCGGTTCTCGGTGTCAGTAAGCTCTGCCTGGAGCTCCAGGAAGTTCTGGTTAGCCTTGAGCTCTGGGTAGTTCTCAACAACAGCAAACAGGTTGGTCAGAGCATTGGAAAGAGTGCCGGAAGCCTGCATCTTCTCTTCAGGAGTGCGAGCGTTTGCGACTGCAGCGCGAGCAGAAGTAACTGCCTCAAAAGTCTTAGACTCGTGAGTTGCGTAACCCTTAACAGTGTTGACCAGGTTAGGGATCAGATCGTTACGACGCTGAAGTTGCGTATCGATAGCTGCCCAAGCGTTGTCGCACCTGTTGCTTGCGCGAATGATGTTGTTGTGAATGCTAATGGCCCAGAAAACCAGAAGGACAATAACTACAACTGCGGCAATAATCATGCTAAATCCTTTCAATCACTGACAATCCTGTGTCAGCCATCCATTTGGACAGGTTAATTATACCCAAAAGTAAAAATCTAAGGCGTTTTTGATTAAAGCTTTTAACTTGCTAACGAGTCTTTTGGTAAATGGAATGCTCGTCCACACACTGGCGAGAAGAACGTTGAGCTAGAAATAACGTGGAATGGAATGTAAGTTCTGAAGGTAAAACGTGGAGTTGGGGACCGCCAAAAATGGCGGAGAGGGAGGGATTCGAACCCTCGGAACGGGGACACCGCTCAACGGTTTTCAAGACCGCCGCATTCAACCACTCTGCCACCTCTCCAAAGCGGTAATATCCTACCTCATAATTCAGTTTTTTGCGAGTAGGGGATTTAGCAAGTTGGGTTTTGCTTCATAATTAAGTGCAGACAAGTTAGCGTCAGGTTCGCGAAGGATTTGCGTCAGAACTGCGTAAGAATTACGACAGCAACTAGACAAGTGAGGAGCAGCTATGAGTGACGAAGCGCAAGAGCCTTTGACCCCACAAGCTGCTCTTGATCAGAAGTACATGAAACTTGCTCTTGATCAGGCAGAACTTGCAGCTCAGATAGGAGAGGTTCCTATCGGAGCAGTTGTAGTGTGCGATGGAGAGGTTATTGCCGTTGCACATAATCGCCGTGAGATAGATAACGACCCCTCTGCGCACGCTGAGTTTCTCGCCATGCAAGAGGCTTCAAAAAAGCTTGGCCGCTGGAGACTTTCGGGCTGTACGGTGTACGTGACGCTGGAACCTTGCTTGATGTGCGCAGGATTGATGGTCAATGCTCGTATTGATCGCTGCGTGTTTGGCGCGTTTGATCCCAAGGGCGGCGCAACGGGCACGTTGTTTGACGTGAGTAGTGATCCAAGACTCAATCACGAGTTTGCAGTCTCAGGCGGAGTATTAGCAGACGAGGCATCTGCCCAGCTTAAAGCCTTCTTTAAAGAGCGCCGCAAAAGCAAAAGTTTGGAAAAATAAGAAGTCTGGAAGAATTATTTAAAAGAAATTTTGAGTCCGCTGGCGGTTATCAGCAAAGCTTCCAGACCAATGAAGATTATTACAAGAATGAGCTTTATGGCCATTGAGATACTGAATACAAAAGATAAAGACGCGCTTACTGATAGAAATAATGCAACTACAGAGATTGATATCAAAATCAATTTGTCATTATTTTCAGCGTCCTGAGCCTGAACTGCGTCTTCTTGGATATTTTGAACAGTTATTTTTTTATCAAAGACTATGGAAAGTGTGATAAAAGAATTTATAAGCACGAGAAGAGCATAGAGATACCAATAGTTGTAAGAAACTAGAAGATAAAGAAAGCACCCAGATAATACATGCCTAAAAAATGAAAATTTACCCGTTCTATAAAATGTATGAAGACCAGCAAAACCGCCAACAAAGGCTAATAACCCATAGGCTAAGTAGGGCTGGTACTTGCTCAAGGTTGTTTGTTTAGGTGAATCCCTGATATCCGTCTCAGCCATAAGAGCCTCCAAAGTATGCCATAAATACTCTTATAAATTAGTAAAATAATTTATAAGAGTATTATATCACAATATGGAATAAATCTCATAAAATGTTCTTTGAAGAATGGACTGTAGGTTTTTAAACTACCTGAAAAACGAAGAAATCAAGATAATGGCTCTCGGGAACACCCCAAAGAATTGGGTGGTCAGGAGCTTGCTGTCGCTCTTCAATTTGTTTAAGCTGCACGTTGGTATGATGTGCTGCCTCGGCAATTGCCTGGGCGAGAAGATCTCTGGTCATGAAGTGTGAGCAGGAACAAGTTGCCAGGTAGCCACCTCGAGGCAGCAGCTTCATGGCTGCAGCGTTGATTTCCTTATAGCCACGCATAGCGCTGCGAACCTTGTCGCGTGTCTTAGTGAATGCGGGTGGATCCAGAATGATGAGGTCAAACGGACCTCCCTCTGCTTTGAGTTGAGCGCGGTTTCGAGCTAACTCTGGAAGGTATTCAAGAACATTTGCGCAGGTAAAGTCCATGTGGTCTGCCAAACCGTTGAGCTCCGCGTTTTGGTGCGCAAGATCAATGGCGGTTTGGCTGACATCTACACAGCGGACAAATTCTGCTCCACCAGCTGCGGCGTTAAGACCAAAAGGACCAACGTGGCAGAAGCAATCCAGTACACGGCGGCCTCGTGCAAGCTGGCGGACTGCTCGACGGTTATATTTTTGATCTAAGAAAAAGCCTGTTTTTTGACTATTCTCCAGGTCAAGATTGAACTTGAGTCCGTTTTCTGTTGCAAGAACGTGAGTTGAAGGCAGAGTAAGGGTGCTTTCTGCAATTAAGCCATTCTCGTCCGATGAAGAGCCTGTCCACCAGCCTTTATATTGCGGAAGTCCCTCTTTAAGGCGAGAAGGGGAGTCATTTCTTTCGTAAATGCCGTCGATTACCTGGCCGTCTGCAGAGAAAACTTCAAATAGCAGCGGGTAGATAACATCACGCAGATGCTCCATGCCTACGGTTCCTACCTGCGCAACAAGCACATTCTCGTAGCGGTCAACGATTAGGCCAGGAAAGCCATCGGCCTCAGAGAAGATGACACGGCAACAATTGGTATCAGGCTCAGTCCCTGGTAGAGCGCGGTTTCCCATAGTGGTTTTACGATGTTCCCACGCCCAGCTAATCTTGCGACTCCAAAACGCTTCGTTAAGCCTATCGTTGGCGTTTCTTGTCACAATTCTGACGCGAATCTTGCTCATTTCTGACAGAAGGCCGGTTCCCTGGTAGGTGCCGTTCTCTTCAAAGACATCAACGATGCAACCATTTTGAGCATACTCGCCACTTTCTGGAGATGGCTCTACACGGATGACCTCGCCCTCAAAGACCCAAGGATGTCCGCCTGCAAGTGCGCGAGCAGCTTTCTTGGTGATAATAACCTGTGGATAAGGGCGGAGTTGCTTCATGATGGTCCTTCTCGCGAGAAGTGCTTACAAAAAAGCTGGGTGTCTGTGAGCACCCAGCATCTATGTTCAAAAAGTTACAGAATCAAATTGCAGAGAGCCATAATGGGGAATATTGCCTGCTTGATGGCTGCAGAGCGTTTGTCGGGAGAAGTCACATAGAGAAGAATTGCGGCAAATGCCATTGAACATACAGCAAAGATAACAAGCGCTTTACCTGCTGGATTTCTGGTGGCCATCAAAAAGACGCCAACGAATACCTCAATGGCAAGAAAGAGATTGTAAAATCCCTGGTTAAAAGCCATTTTTTCGGTGCTTTCTGCCTCTTCTTTTGTCATGTTAAAGGCCTTGAGTGTGCCATCAGAAGTCCAGGTAAATGACTCTAGATAAAATATGACCACGTGTAAAGCAGCAGCTCCAAGAGCAAAAATTACACCAACGCCATTAAAAGGACCCATGTTTTATTCCTTTACTGTATTAGCTGACTGCATTTGATTATAGATTACGTGTGTCGGCCATATCTGCCGCCAAATCCAAATCCTTTACCTCTTGACCTTGAGCCCGAGAACATCGAGCGTGTGGTCTTAGTGGTAGAGCGGGAGTCTTGAAGCATAATGCGTCCAGTATCGTAAGAAAAGCCAGGTAGATCCCATGAGGGAATAAGCGCTTTTGTGAAATACTCAATTTCTCTGAGCGGTGTGACCTCATCTGGTCCCATAAAAGTGAACGCCTGACCTGCGGCTCCTGCACGGCCTGTTCGGCCAATACGGTGAACATAATCCTCAGGGTCAAGCGGCACGTCAAAGTTAATGACCGCATCAATGCCCTGGATATCAATACCACGACTCATAACATCGGTTGCAACAAGAACCTGAATGGCGCCACTACGGAATCGCTCCAGCGCTCTTGCGCGAGCTTTTTGCGGACGGTCCGCATGCATAACGTCAACCTTGAGACCTGCGGCTTTAAGGTTTTTGTAAATACTGTCAACGCGTGACTTTGTCCTGCAGAACACCAAAACACGTTCTGGCGCGGGATCAAGAGAGTCAATAAGTGTCTTTAAGAGCTGCGGTTTTTGTCCCTGAGTGACCGAGCATAAATGTTGCTCGATTGTTGCCGCAGTCTGTCCGGTTCTTGCAATCTCAATGCGCTCTGGATCTTTGAGCAGCGCATCTATGGTTGAGGTAATTGATGCGGGGAGCGTTGCCGAGAAAAGCAGTGTTTGGTGCGCCTTGGGCAGTTGCTCCATAATGCGGTGAACGCTTGGCCAAAATCCCATGTCAAGCATACGATCCGCCTCGTCGAGCACCAGTACCTGGATGTTCTCAAGGCTTGTATGCTTCTTGTCGAGAAGATCTATCAGGCGGCCAGGTGTTGCCACCAGCACATCGCAACCTTTTTGCAGCGCGGTTATCTGGTGTTTGTAGCGAGCGCCACCGGTAACAATGACGGCCTGCTGACCAGTGGATGCGCAAACGCTCTTGGCAACGGCATCAATTTGAGCAGCTAGCTCTCGCGTTGGCGTGATGATGAGCGCACGAGGATATGTGTTGCGTTTGGTGTCGCCTCGCTTGGCGTTGCGCTTGGAGCCGCGCCCGGCGGCCGCGTTGGGTTTGGCAGCAGCGTTGCGCTCCTTGCTCTCGGACTTCTCGGCCCCAGCGGGTTTCTCGACAGCAATGCGCTGCAGCGTAGGCAACATAAACGCTGCAGTTTTACCCGTTCCCGTTTGTGCAGATGCAACAACGTCTTTGCCTGCAAGGACAGCGGGAATTGCCGCGGCCTGCACGGGAGTGGGTGCGTTGAACCCAAGCGTTGCTACGCCTGCCAGAATTTGCTCGTTTAGCCCGAGCTCGGCAAAAGTTATTTCCATATAAACAAGTATACTTATGTGCAACGATTAGCTAAAGGAAGTTACCATGCCTATTAATATTCCAGATGGTTTACCAGCTAAGAAGACACTGCAAGAAGAGCGTATTTTTGCGCTTGAGGAAGAAGTTGCAGAACACCAGGAGATTCGTCCGCTGCGCCTGGCAATTTTGAATTTAATGCCTAAGAAAATTCAGACTGAAACGCAGATTCTCCGTCTAATTTCAAAGTCTCCTATTCAGGTTACGTGTGACTTTATGCGTATCTCTTCGCACGAATCTAAAAATACTGCCGCTGACCACCTGGTAACGTTTTATTCAACTTTTGATGACTTCAAAGATAAAAACTACGACGGTCTTATTGTTACAGGCGCTCCTATTGAGGACCTCAAATACGAGGATGTTGACTACTGGGATGAATTTTGTCGCATTGTTGACTGGTCTCAGGAGCACGTCTTTTCTACTATGTACCTGTGCTGGGGAGCACTAGCTGGTCTGTATTACCTGCACGATATCCCTAAGAAGATGCTGGGCGCTAAGCTCTTTGGTATTTTCCCACAGCGTTTATGCGATGAGTATTGCTTCCTCACCAATGGATTTGACGAGGTACATTACATGCCGCATTCTCGCCATGCTGCTATTGAGACATCAGCTCTGGTAGATCATCCTGAACTTGCGGTGCTTTCTGAGGGATTTACCAGCGGTCCTGCACTTCTCGCCACAAGAGACTTTCACGAGATTTTTGTAACCGGTCATTTTGAATATGATCGCGACACACTTGCAGAGGAGTATTGGCGCGACTTCCATAAGGGTCTGCCTATTCGCTTGCCAGAGAATTACTTCCCTGATAATGATCCAGAAAAGCAGCCACTGTTTACCTGGCGCGCTCATGCCAACTTGCTGTATCGCAACTGGATTAACTGGGTGTACCAGATGACGCCGTACAACACAGACGAGATACCTGCGGCTATTGCAGATCTTCGTCAACGTGTTTCCGAGGCTGATCCTGACGCAAGGATGACTGGTAGGTTCTAAGCAGGCATTTGCACGGTGACCGAATCGATATTACACGCAACAGGTTAGATGCCGCCAATACAATAAAATAATTGATTGATATACGCGTATGAAACTACGTGTAGAAACACGTATAGAGAGGATACGTTGATGAAGGTTGTAATTGCTTCAGATATTCATGGCGCTGCCGACTATTGCGAGAAGCTTAAGCAGGTCATCGAGGAGGAGCAGCCAAAGTACGTTTTGCTTCTTGGAGATTTGCTCTATCACGGCCCTCGCAACGATCTTCCTGCAGATTACGCTCCTAAACGTGTCATTGAGATGCTGAATAGTATTTCCGATAAGGTCATCGCTGTCCGTGGAAACTGCGAGGCAGAGGTTGACCAGATGGTCCTTGACTTCCCTTGCATGGCTGATTACAACATCTTGTTTGATAAGGATCCAAAGACTGGCAAGCAGTTCACCATCTTCTTTACGCATGGTCATGTGTTTGGACCTGGTGTTCATAACAGCGTTGATAAATGGCCTCAGATGCCAAGCCTTGATGCGTTTGTCTACGGTCACACGCATAGAAAGTATAACGAGAAGGGCCATGATCATCCTGAGGTCACCGTATTTAACCCAGGTTCCGTGGGTATTCCAAAGGATGGTACCCACAGCTGCGGAATCTATGAGGATGGCGAGTTTAGGCACGTAATTCTTGGCGAGTAAGTCTGTGTTGTCCACACGCAAAAAAATGGCGAGAAGATCAATTGGTCTTCTCGCCTTATTTTGTGTCTGTAACGTGCGGTTTTTTCTAGTCAGCGTTACTTCCTAGAAAGTGTGTCAGTATTCCAAGTACTGCTCTGAGAGCTGATGGTTACGGTTCTTCCACCGTTGGTGGAAGAGAGGGTGAATGGCTCGCTTCTGCCACTGACCTGGCCGTTGAAGTCAAGCTCAAGCTTTGATTCGTCACCGGTCCAGGTACCACGGACCTCAGGTTGACCACCAATACGCCAAATGACCGTACCATCCTTCTGAATGACAACCTCCATGGGCTTACCATCGGTTCCGGTGCCGCTGTAAGTGCCAACCCACTTTTGAGCTTTCTTGCGGTCTTCCTCGGATTTCTTGTCTTTATCCTTCTGCTCTTGCTCTTTTTTGGTCTTCTCGGCCACGCCAGATTTAAGAGTTTCACCCTTCTTTATCTGGTCAGATACGCGAGAGTGGTATGAATCATAGGTTGAATTGTTGCCTGTGTCGTCTCCCCAGATAACCTTCTCGTGTTCAATATCTCCGAGAAGAGCTTGCAGCTCAACAAGCTTATTTGCTACAGATTTTTGGTCCATAGTATTTGCGGTATCTGTGTCGTTGAAGCTGTTTGCGGTTAGTCTGCGCTTGTAGTCGGCCTCAAACCAGTCGCGAATGCTCTTCTGTCGATCAGAGATTGAGCTATTCAGAACGTTGATTCCTGTATCATCACTGCCATTAGGCATATGGAACTGTCCGTTCTTCTGATCAGTCTGAATCTGCTCTTCAATTTCATTGAGTTTCTCGTACTGGTTAAGAAGTTCAACACGACTGCTGTCACTGCGAGGATCAACGCCAACGCTCTCAATCTGCTCCTGATAGGTTGCAATGCGCTGCTGGACGGCGCTGCGCTTGGCTGCGTCGTCTTGGTGGGACTGAATGACCCAAGCAATGGCCAGTACACCTACGACCAGAACGGCCGCAAGCAGGCCAAATGCCACTTTGCGGAGTGTGTCCGAGCCGTCCTTGGTTTGCTTGCGCTCAACGGAACTAGGTCCGCTTGAAACAACGGTGAACTGCGAAGGGTCGAAGTGCGCAATAGCAGTTGAATCAACGTCGTCAGAGGTGAAGACGTCGATGCGATCCGGGTCGTTGATGAAAGTTGTAGGTTCTGCTTCGGACGTAACGGTAGGGTCAGCGTCTGCAATGGTTGTAGGGGCTTCATCTGCGGCAATGTAGGTGTCATCATCTTGGACTTCCAAGAGTGAAGTTTCCGCTGCAGATGTATCATCAGAGGATGAGTCTGCAACGACGGTCTCGTCTAGGATGTTGGTTGCTTCGGTAGAGACGACGTCCTCATCTGGTACAGAGACTTCGGCTTGAGTGGCGGCCTCATCCGGTACAGAGACTTCGGCTGAAGCAGCGTCCTCATTTGGTGTGGACTCTGCAGGCACATTGGTCTTCTCGTCATTTTGTACAGAGGCATCAGCCTGAGGGTTTACTGCCTCGCTGAGAAGAACAGTTGGTTCAATTGGAGTATTTTCAGAGGAAGCCTGGGAGTTCGTGACGTCAGAAAGCATCTGTCCGCAGTTAGAACAGAACTTAGCGTGCTCGCCAACTTCAGCTCCGCAGTTGGGGCAATTCATAGAGTCGCTCCTTAGATCGCCAGTAGTACTCAGCAGCTATTGGTTAAACTGAGTTTCTATTGTAGCGTTAACAGGAGAAACACCAAAATGTTTTTAGTTTTGAATGCATTCAACCGTGTTGAAAACGCTGTGATTTGGCTCGGTGTCGTGTGTTCCGACCTACGGCTTAGAGCAGAGAGACGCCTGCTTCTGCACAGATTTCCTCGGTCTTCTTGTCCCAAATAGACGCTTGCACTTCTCCAACGTGCGCTTTTTCGAGTAGCAGCATGCAGAGGCGACTCTGTCCAATGCCGCCGCCGATGGTAAAAGGCAGCTCACCATCAACGAGCATCTTGTGGAATGGCAGCTCAAGGCGATCTTCACATCCAGCGATTGCCAACTGCGACGTAAGCGCCTCAGCGTCAACGCGAATGCCCATACTGCTAATCTCAATCGCAGAGTCCAGGGTCTCATCCCAGAACAACAGGTCACCATTGAGTGACCAGTCGTCGTAGTCGGGAGACCTGAAGTCGTGAGGCTGTCCGGAGTTTAGAGCGCCGCCAATACCCACGATAAAGGTGGTTGGATGCTCGCGAACAAACAGATCTTCTCGCTGCTTAGGCGTCTGAGTAGGGTAAAGGTCCTCCAGCTCCTGCGAGGTTACGAAGGTAACTTCGCGGCTGAGCTGCGTGTTAAGCTGCGGATAGTGCCACTTGAGTTCGTCGAGTGTGCCACAAATTGCCTCGACAATGCGACAGACGGCGTCTTCCAGCGTATCGGTATTGCGCTCGTCCTGCGTGATGATGCGTTCCCAGTCCCACTGATCCACGTAAATGGAGTGCAGGTTATCGGGCTGTTCGTCGCGACGGATAGCGTTCATGTCGCAGACCAGGCCACGTCCGACGGCAAAGTTGTAGCGCCAGAGTGCATAGCGCTTCCACTTTGCGAGAGACTGAACTACTTCGGCGTTCTTGCCTACGTTTGGCAGGTCAAAGGCAACCGGATGCTCGACACCATTGAGGTTGTCGTTCATGCCAGTAAGCGGGTCAACAATCAGCGGAGCAGTGACGCGCGACAGCTTCAGCGCAGCGCACAGCTTGGTCAGAAACACGTTCTTGACCTGCTCAATTGCTTTCTGAGTATCGTAAAGCGAAAGGCTTGAACGGTAGCCCTCTGGAATCTTGGTCATGTGGCTCCTTGCAAAAGAAAGCTAAAAATTTGATTGCGCTGATTTTGCCTTCTTTCTTTAACCCTTTAGCGAGAAACCCGTGTGATTTAACCGTTTTGTCAAAAAGACGAGCGCAGGTCGACTGCACTAGCAAAAATCATGCAGGTTTTGGATTAATCGACTTTGAAAAATCTATAAGGCGTTCCATGACCAGGTCAACTGTCCAACGTGGTGGACACATGACCGTATTTCAATGACTACTATCTGCACTGTAGTAAGTGTTCTTGTTCAAAAAGGCGTTTAACAGGCAAAAGACACATCAAACATAGGAGGAATTATGTCTTTAACACGTCGCGAGTTCATTTATGCAGGTGCTTCTAGTTTGTTCGCCCTTGGCTTGGTGGGTTGTGGTAACAGTAAAGCAACATCCATGTCAACCTCTGATGCACAGAAGGAAGAGCCAAAGAAGTCAGAGGAGAAGCAGCCAGAAAAGTATGAGGTGACCATTGGTACTCTCACACAGATTACTGATTTCAATGGAGACCCAGCTGCAAAGATTACATTCAATTTTACAAATAATTCTGATGAAACCGCTGCATTTATGAGTTCAGTGCGCGTAGAGGCGTATCAGGACGGTCAGCAACTTGAAAATGCTGTTTCCAGTGATGTTAATTGGGAAAGCACCATGACAAAGATCAAGACTGGCACAAGTCTTGATGTTGAACAGGCATACAAGCTCATTAGCTCGTCCGATGTTGAGGTAGAGGTATATCCGCTCATTGGTAAGGATAAGCTTGCAGCTCAGACATTTAGTCTGCAGTAAGTTTGCCGTTATCGCTAGTAATCAATTCGAGAGAGTCGCTATGAGGCGGCTCTCTTTTGTAATTAAGTGATTTTAGTTGCTCTATTTTGGAAGAGGGAAGAATGCGTTGAGATAGAAGACGTCCTCATTAACACCAACGTGGATGTTTCCGTTATATCGCTTAGCGATAAGTTCCATTGAGTGGACACCAAATCCATGGTTAAAGTGATTTTAAATTTATGAAAATGTTCATTTCAATACAGAGCAGTTAGACATATTTGTAATTTGAACAAATATGTGAATTAGGTGAATACATATATTTTCACATCAGGTATATATACTAAAAAAATAATTAATTGTCATGGGCACTAGAATTAGTAATTAGATGCATAAATAACTTGTGAATTGGTATCTGCGTGTAATCGTTTGCAATATAAGCAAACCATAGAAGATAGATAAGAGCAGGAGATTTGCTCTAATAGAAAGGAACGGGTGTGTCAACGTTTATTCGTGAAGAAACAAAAAGGCGCATTGCTGTTTGTGTGACAGTAGCAACTATTGCAACTGCATCACTTATTGCTGTAGTAACTCCTGTATTTGCTGAGACTTCATCAAATACTGCTACTACTGCCTTAACATCAGTAGCATCAATTCCAACTGAAAGCTCTTTTACCTTTACACAGGGCAATATACCTCCAGTACGACAGGATGTACCTGATGACGAAATGGCAGTCCAGTTTGTATCTGAGGTATCTCTTCAAGGCTATAAGGTTGTTGGAGATTTTGAGGGACATGCATACACTCCTTCTGGTCTAACTGACCCAGACGGTCATGCAATTGTTAAATGGGTGGCAGATGACGGTACTGAGATGGAACCTGGCGAGTTGTTTGAACTCCAGTACATTAATGGACTGACTTTCCATGCAGTCTGGCAGCCAAAAGACGGCAATGACGATGTTCAGTATCGTCTTGTGATTGATGCAAACGGTGGCCATTTTGAGGGTGGCGTTTCTACTATGCTTGAGCGCCATGACTATCTTCCAGCAGAGATGCACAACGTTCAGGCTGTTAGTAAAGTAGTTCGTGACGGCTATACTCTTGTTGGTTTTTCGAGAAATAAAAACGATATTACTGCTCCAGCCAGCACGCTAACATCACCAATAAGTATTCGTGATGCAGAGCATATTCCAGGTCACACTACTAATGGTGCGCTTCCAAGTAAGACTGATGAAATCTATACTCTCTATGCTATTTGGAGACCAAATACTGCAACA
>ERZ772909.1157-NODE-1157-length-14949-cov-3.348328_pt1 | contig 14949 bp, 16 predicted proteins | sample MGYA00511137_ERZ772909 | MGnify/ENA primary metagenome ERZ772909 (study PRJEB29015, sample SAMEA2738095) | human oral metagenome | biome: human oral; feature: human-associated habitat; material: saliva | place: China | collected 2270 ... | reverse complement strand
CAAAATCAAATAACATCATATTAATATTTTTAAATATAATCTCTGATTCAGGTACTACATAATTTTTATCATCTTCTAACTCAACATTTTTAGGTAATTTATTTTTATCTTTCACAATATTTATTCTCCAATCTTATTTATTTTAATTTTAAACTAAACATTACTAAATCTTTTGTATCTCTGTTAAGAACCCCAAATAATTGACTGACATAGCTTTCAGGTATATTTAGACCTCTAGTAGCATATTCATCTGCTCCTACTAAACTTGCATTTCTACTATAACCATCTGTAACAACAGAACTGTGTATATGCCCCATAACTACATAATCTATTGGTGTTTTTGTATCTTGATATATTTTATATTTAAGTTTAGCTAATTCACTATCTAATTTAGAATGATTTATTTTATCTCCATGTATAGCTAGTAAACAAAATCCATCTATGTTTACTACTTTTTCAAAATAATTATTAGATTTATGTATTATAACTCCTCTATTACTTTCATAAGCTAGATGTAACATTTCATATATCATATAATCTATAGAATTTTTTGCTACATCATTTATATTAGTATGAGGATTATTACTATCAAATCTACTTTCATTACCAACTACACAATCAACATCTATTTTATTAAGATGATTATATAAATTATCAATTAAATTCTTAATCAAATAAAAACATTTTAAACCACTTTCAATTTCTACATATTGACCTTGATATTTCATATCAGGTCTACTTTGTGCATGAATAAAATCTCCTAATAAAACTATTCTTAACTCTGTCAACTCATAAGTATATATTTGTTCTCTTACTCTTTCATATAATTTTTTAATTCTTTGTATAGCTATATCTTCATTGTATGTATTTGTATCTAAATTTACATATTTTCCTATATGCCAATCAGAAAGCACTAATATACCTATAGAATTATTTGAAGTATCTTTTATTTCTTTTTCTTTACCCCAATTCATTATAAAATCTATACCATTTAAGTCTTTAGCCATAGAATATAATTTGGTCTTAAATTCTTCAAAGATAACTTCTCCTCTAAATAACTCTCTTGCAGACTTTCTTAGTAGAGTATTCTCATCTCTTAATTTTTGTATAGTTTTTAAACTTGATTGATATTTTTTAACTAATAAATCATCTTCATAATTTTTATCATTATCTTGTCCTAGACTAGAGAAATCATAAGTTTCTTTACTACTATTAGTATCTGCTTGTTTTTTCTGTTCTTTCATTGCTTTTTTAATAGCATCCTCTAATTGTTCCTCATAAGGAATATAATAATATTCACTTAAATCAATTACATAGTATACATTGGGTTTTCCTTTCTCTGATTTAACTATTCTATTATCATTAAATTCATTTACAATCTTAAAACCTTTATGGTAGGGTTGCCATCTCACATTTTTATCTTCATTATGTAAAATTTTTAACTTTGGGTGTGTATATCTTAATAATCTTTCAGTCAAACCATTAAATTTACAAAACTCATATAAACTATGTACATAAAAAGTTTCTTTCAAATTTTCATTATAAATTTCAAATATTTTCATTATATTATCCTCACTTTATTTAGTTCCAGTGCTACCAAACCCACCTCTAACATTTGGGTGTTTTTTAGCATAATCTTCATTAGACATTAAATTTAGTTCTACTTCATCTTGTGCTTTAAATATCTCTATTTGTCCTATTCTAGTTCCTTTTGGAATAATTAAAACATCATCTAATATAGACTTATCTCCTACTGCTAGTTGTTGTAAGGCTACATAATCTAAAGGTCTAAATAAAGGTATAGCCCATACATCTTCAACACTTGAATAGCTAGGCTCAAACAAAGATACCCCAGTAGTAACTAACACACCCCAAGTTTTAAATGTAGAACTTCTAGGCTTCATATCTGCTTTATAACCATCAGGTACTTTCATAGTAAAGCCTAATGAACATATTTTAAATTCTCCATAATGTAACTCTACATCTTCTGCAAGAGCTACATCTATTCCAACACTATGTCCATATCCACCTTTAAACTCTAATTGATATGTTTGTCCATCTAATAGAGTATAATCTATTTTTTGCATTAATTTCCTTCCTTTCTCTTTTTTAATATATCTTGTAAAATATTATTGATTGATTTTCCTTGTGGAGTATTAGATTGATTTATAATAGGACATTTCTCTCTGAATCCACATAAATTATCGCAAAAGAATTGTTCATTTACATAATCTCTATTTGAAAATTCCCCACTTTCTATTGTAGCTTGTATATCTTTAGTAGTATTCTCTACATAAGTAGTTATATCATCTATATCCTCTTGTGTTACAAAATAATATACATAACAATTTTGTACATTCAATAAATATTGATATTCTTTAGGTATTGTTTTTGTTCTAATCCATTTTTGTATCTCTTTTTCTTTATCTTCTCCTAATTCCTCAATTAACTTATCATAGTATGGCTCTATGTAGTTATCTTTCCTAGATTTTTTTGAAGATTTACTGTTATAGTAAACATTGACATACTTCATAAAATCCCAACCAACTCTCTCTACTATAATATTTGGAAAAGATTTCTCTAGTAATATCTTATATAATATTAATTGTCTAGCTTTATCTTTCATCTCATCTTTTGTGAATATAGTCGAAGTTTTAAAATCTATAATATCTACATAGAATTTACCATTTTCTTTTCTATTAATTTTAAGATAATCTATATAACCTAGTATCCAATGTTCTCCTATTTGATTTAATACTTCCACTTCTACTCTAACATCTTTAGATATTTCAGTGTAATTGTGTCTAAAATAATCTTTTAAACATTTCTCATAATTTTCTTGAATAGTTAAGCCACCTTTTCTATCTTTAGGAAGAAGTACACCTAGTGTTTTAAGCCTTTCTAACCTAGTTTTAAACTGTTTTAACATATCCTTATACTCTATGTTACCTAATACATAAGACTCTTGTATATCATGTGCTAGAGAGCCATAAAAAGAATATGAAGAATGTAACTGAGGTACTCTATCTATTCTTTGGAGTTTATAAGATAATTGACAACCATTCCACTGTTCTAATTCACTAAAACTCCATAGCTTTACTTTATTAGCTCTCAATTCTTTTACTTTATCTGATTGTTTATTATTTACACCTAATTCAAATTGTCCTTTAAGAGTTAGCAAATAGCCTTGTACTGTTTCTGTATAGTAACCACTCTTTACAAGTCCACCCATATAAATTTGTTCTAATTTTGTAATATCATCTTTTAATATACCAAAATTAAACTCATCTAAATATTTACTAAGGTCTTTGAACCATTGTTTATGTTTTTTAATTAATTCTACTTGTGGTGTTTGTTCCAAAAGTAACCTCCTTTCAGATTTATATATCTTATCTTAAATATTATAACAAAAAAATCTACTCTTGTCAAGTAGATTTTTAAAAATTTTCATTTTTTAAATATTTTGTAAATATTTCATTTATTTCTTCCTTATTCCTATCACATATTGCTTCTTTTTCTCCTAGTAAATTATTTGGTATATTATTTACATCTATGTATTTAATTTTACACTCTCTACCATATTTCTTTAATTTCTTTATATTAGGAATTAAACTCTCCTCATAATTTAAAGACTTGTCTAAAGCAAATATAACTGTATCTACTTGTAATAATTTTAGTAACTCTATATGATTCCTAGATAAAGCATTACTACCTAAAGCTAAAGTAGGTATTTTACTTCCCATTTGCCACATTTTCATAACAGATTTTTCACTCTCAACTATCATAACTGTTTTTGTTTTCATTATTAAGTCATAATACACATCATAGCCAAAGAATACTAAAGATTTACTATATCTAAGAATAGGCATATACTTATTCTCTCCTTCTTGTAAATATTTAGCATTTCTTCTTCCAGTTAAACCTATTAATTCCTTATTGTAGTAAACAGGTATTAATACTCTCCTAGTGAATTTATCATATCTAACCCCAAAGAAAAGTTGAGTTTCTATATTAATATTGTCTTTTAAAAATAATTCAGAAATAGCTATAGGGTAAGTCTTTAGAATTTCTTTATCATATATTTCAGGAGATTGAAATATATAAGTATCATTCCAAGATTCTACTTCTCCACTTTCATTTATAAGTTGTTTATTCGTGGCTAGACTTAAATATAATTGAGAAATGTATTTAGTTTTATCTATATCATTTAGTTTACTCAATAAATCTAAAATATTACCTTTATCATTATTTCTAAAATTATAATATCTTAAACTATCATCTAAAGATAACACATAAGCATTTGAGTTATGGTCAATATCAAATCTTGCAGTCATACCATCAGAGCTTATTATTATTTTACCTACAAAGTTTTGTAGAAGATTATAAAGTATTTCTCTATTCAAATTAAGATTATGTAAAACTATGTCCTCTAATATCATAAATTAACCTACTTTTATTAAGATTTTTTTCTAACAGTATCTTTTGGCATATTTTGTATTACACCTACTTCCTCATAATATAATGTATCTAAGTCTATATAATAAAGCAAGACATAATCATCTCTACCATTTCTGTTTTTATCACAGAAAAAAGCATAATAAGGTAAATTAGTGTTTAAAGATATTTGTTCATTTTCATGAGTTGTTTCATTATGTTTAGTTACTATTAAATTTGTTAATTCTTCTTTGTCTAACTTTCTAAATAACATAAGATTTTCTAATATTTCTTTTATAGCTTTTGCTCTAGCCAAACTTTTATAAGTTAAATATTTAGTACCATAAGATTCTCCTGCTAATTGTAAAGTAATAGTAAAAGTTATATTAAACCTCTTTGTTAAGTTGTCTGCTACTTTAGATAACTCTATAATATCTTTATATTCTTCCTCATCTGCTTTAAATGTATCATAGACAAAATGTCTATAGCCTTGTCTTACTTTCTTTTTTATTTCTCTACGAAGTATATTAGGTTGCATATTTTCAAAGTATATATGTGTAATTCTATCTTTATATCTTTCTTTCCAATGTAACATAGCATTTATGAAATAATCCATATCTTCATTAGATAAACTATTTTCTCCATACTCTGCTCTACTTATTGTTTTTGCATTTTCATTTAAGAATACTAAAACATTTGTAATATAAGCAAAAGTTATCATTTGTATAAAAGTTTCAAAAACTTGTTCATTACAAAATAAGCAAATTTTATCTTTAGAATTTTCTAATAAAGACATTATATAAACAGATACTAGAAAACTACTTTTGCCTGTTCCACTATAACCTGCTATTCCATTAACACCTCTGACTATACCTTTATTCCACTTATTCAAATAACTATATCTCAAATCAAAAGGAACACAATCAACTCTTTTACCATTTCTTATTTTCATAGTGAAATCTTTATTTATGACTTGAGTTAAATTTGTTTCTACAAAATTACTATCGGCAGTACCTACAGAGCAAATCTCACTTATCATACCCTCCATAGATGTAGTTAAGTCTTCACTACTGTTAAAATTAGTTAATTTACCTACAAATTCTTCTAAGCCACCATTTTTAGTAATTTTATCATATAATCTTAAAGGTATGCTCACTATGGTATATTGTTCTAATACCCCCTCAAAGTCTATTATATCATTATTTGTGATTTCTTTAATTAGATAATAGATATCCATACACTCTTTTTTTCTTTCTTCTTGAATAGATAATGTATTTAAAAAAGTAGAAAGAGCAAACTCATCTATATTAGTATATTTTTGTTTACTATATAAAATTTTACATACTTCATAGAATTTTTTATAAGCATCTAAACTAAATAATACATTTTTGTTTGTTTTCTCTTCTAATAAATTAAAATTTTCTATACTTTGTAGTACACCTACTAATAATCTAGCTTCAAGTATTTGCATTAATTCTCTTTTAGTATCTATGATGCTCATAATATCCCCACTTCCTTTTCTAAATCTAAATAATTTTTTATAATAGTTTCTTCCTTGTTTATTAGTATTTTATTTTTATCTGTTTTTAAATATTTATCCTCTATACTGTTAGGAGATAAATATTGTTTATGTAAATCTTCTTTATTTAAGTTTAATAAATATATTAATTGATTAAAATTAGAATTAACATCATCACTTAGAGTATTCCACTCTAAATAGGTATTTTTTATTTGATACAAAAAATATATTCTTTTAGGGTAAGTATCCACTTCTATTTCAAAATCTTTTAATAATTTTTTATTTTTAGAGTTTAAATTTTTTCTATCTCCTTGTATAAGAAAACTTAATAAATTATCATATATAGATTTATCTATATCTTCCTTTATCTTATCTTTCTTTGCTCTAGCCACAAAATACACCACCTTTATTATTTAGTAAATAAGGTAGGTAAATATTTTTACCTACCTTATATTAGTTATTTATATTTTAACCTCTAAAAAGGGAACTCCGAATCTGGTGTAATACCCATAGTTTCACCTGTTGAAGTATTTTCAGTTCCACCTGTAGTTTCTGTATTTGTATTTTCTACATTGTTTTCAACATTAGTTTCTTCTGCTTTTACCCCTGATTTATTTTCCTCTACAGTAACATTCTCCTCAGATGGAGCTACTACTGAGTTTTTAGCTTCTTCTTTTTTCTTTTTAACTAATTCAATAGCTTGTTGCATAGAATTTTGAGTTACATTTTTTATTGTATTTGTATTTGAATTAGACATATCTTGTATATTTGGATTAGGTACAAAATCTAGTTTATCAAAAGCAATTAAAGAAATATTTATAGTACCTCTTTCTACAGGAATTAACCCTATTGATTTATATTCCTCTTGTAATTTTTTTTGATAAATTTCTTCATTACCTTTACTAATAACTTTATAGAAAGTCAACTTACCTTGGTTTACGTCTGCTTCTGTAGGTTCTCTAAATGCTTTTCCACTTTCTAATTCTATTGTTGTAGGTAATAAATAGTATCCATCACTACTTAGATTTTCTGCACAATCCTCTCTCATCTTATCTAATACATACTTAGCTGTATCAAAGTCATCTTTAACTTCTCCACCTAAGAATATATCTAAAGGTATTAATCCTTTTTGTTTGAAATAATCATTTTGAGTTCCTAAAGGTACAAATATTTCTAATTCCTTATCTAAAGCCATATTTTCTATTTCAGTTTTAGAAAATAGTATATAACAATTTGTAGTTAATCTATAGTTAGTTGTTTTTTGGTCTACAAATTCTACTTTTCTAGCTTCTAAACTTAACTGTAAATAACCTGAATTGTTTACTCTATATCTACTATTACCATCAACTTTAACTTTTTTACCTTTAAATAATTTTAAAGCATCTACAAATGATTTAACTGTTAAATATGTTTTAGTTTCTTTTTGTCCTTTAATTTCATATTTAATAGCTTTTCTTTTCATTTCATCTGTAGCATTTTGTTCGGATACTCTTTGTGGTTGTCCATCATCAAAATATTGTATTTTATCCCATTCATTAGTAAAGAATGGAATAGCTACTGTTGACTTAGTTGTAGGATTTTCTATTACTAAATTAATAATAGAAGTAATATCTGTTAATACTCCATTATCCAATTTTTTTGGGTGTTCTATATCTTTAACTACACCTACAATATCAAGTTTACCTACCAATTTACTTTTATCTACTGCCATTACACATCACTTCTCCTTTTATATTTTAGTAAGGTTATATTTCTACAACCTTACTAATTATATCATATAATTTTTTATTTTTGCAAGTATTTTTTTATTTTTCTTTTGGAGTTTCAATTCCATAATATTCATTTCTTTTTTCTATTACATAAGCTAAATCATTGTCGATTTCGTCTGTTTCAAACATCCCCATAGGAGTTTTAACAACAGATTTACTATTATTAGTATTATGTACTTGGAATACATATTGTCCATCTTCATTTAATCTAGCTAATAATACCATTTCAAACATACCCTCTAGTTTAACTTTCTCATCTATTAGCTTTCCTATAGTTCTTATAGAAATATTACCCATTTCATTTATAGTTGCATGGGTTAAGAAAGTTACTAAAATGTCAGGTCTGTCTGCTAAAACAATATCAGGAATATCTTTAAAAGCACCATATAAGCCTGAAGCCATATTACTAAATTTCTCAAAACCTTTAACATTAATAGTTTTCATAAACTCATCAGACATAAAGTAAATAATATCATCTATAATAATATTTTTTACTTTTTTCTTTTTATCTTTATCTATAATGTCTACTACTGCACCTACTAACTCTTCATAGTTTTTTGGTGTATAAACTAAAAACTTATTATCCCCATTTTTAAATGGTAATCTTTTATTGAAACACTTAATTATTACAGTATCACTTGGGTTCATGTTTCTAAGAGAAGAAGACTTCCCTCCTGAACTTTCTCCAATAACTAACATTCTTTCTGCCATACTATCAACTCTCCTTTTCTTTAAATTTTCTCTTTATTTCTCCTAATTTTACCTTAGTTAAACCTACTTTGTTATTTATTTTTACTATATGTTTATCTTTAAAATATTTATTTGGATAGGCTACATCATCATCTACAATGACATACATACCCTTATAATTATTTTTATCTAACCATTCTTTAATTTCTAGTTCTCTAGTATTTCTTGCTTGACCTGTAACATCTATTACCAAACTATCTAAAGAATTTACTCTTTTTAACCAAGAATACTCATGGAATATAGTATCAAAAAACTCATTAAATTCTTGAGCATACCCCATACATATTCTCCAACTAGATGATATTACTATTTTTACATTATTTTCTAAACACCATAGTAATAATTGATTAAATACTCCTATGTTATCAAAGCTCCAGTCAGTCAATCTAATATTGCCATCATAACATTTAATTGGTATATTCAACCCCATACCACTTCTAGTACCAATATTATTCACCACACCATCAAAGTCTAAAAATAGTATTTTATTCATATTTCCACCAATAATCTTTTATTACAAATAGCTTTTCTATTGCTTTTTGTCTATTTTTAGCTATATTTATACTTTGTAATAATTCCTTTTCCCATATAACTATAAAATCATTAGGAGCTTCATATTCACTAACTACAACAATACATTTTTTAGACATTTCTTTTACTAAATTCCAAAATTTTTCAGTATCAAATTTCTCTTTATTATCTTGTTTTGCATTCTTATAGGGTGGGTCTATATAAATTAACATATTTTTATTTAATTTATCTAAATTAATATTAAATATATTTTCTACAATGAATGTAGTAGTTTTTAGTTCTTCTTTTTGATTTAAAAGATTATTATATCTTTCTAACCCCCAATGTCTAGGATGTCCTTTAATAGTGCATCCTTTAGCATATCCATCCATAAAAACTCCACTATAACTAAATAGAAAACCTACATAACCATAATACCAATCTTCATAAGTATTATTTCCTAATAAAAAATCTTGTTTGACTTTCTTGTACTCATTCTCATCTATATGTATGTAGTCTAAGTCGTTGAATTTTATTTTATTAATTAAAGCTATTAAATACTTATTATTATCAAAACCATATTTTTTATTACATATAATTGAGTGTTTAGGATTGGCTATAATATTTACCCCACCACAACAAGCATCAATAAATACTTCACAGTTATTTTCTTTGATTAACTTGTTTAATATAGGAATAATATATTTAGCTAATCTATTTTTACTTCCTTGATAAACTATATTAACCACCTACCTTTATATTTTATATTAACATTATAACATATCTTTATATATTTTGTCAAGTAAAAATTTTTATTATTTATGAAATCCTAAATCGGCAGGGTTATAATCTCCGTTTATATACCATATATTTCCACCAAAACTTTTTCTATTTTTTGTTACTTGTTCTATCAATTTGACTGTTTCTTTAGGTAATTCATTATACGAACCTTTACTCCAATAGTAAATAACTAATTTTGAATCTCCATAAATATCTGTATACCCTAGTTTTCTAGCTATTTCCAAAGCTAGATACATACCTAGTAATTCTCCGTAGTTATTAGATTTATCTGCATCTAACTCTATATTATTAAACTCATTAATTTTCCAACCTTTAGATTTTAAAAAATCTTCAAACTTAGGGGTAATCAAATGATTTAATAAACTATTTTTATCTTTATCTGTAACTCTAACCTCTGTTACTCCTCTTCCTCTACCTGTTCCACTATCAAAGTATACACCATCATTTAATTCTATATTAGGTTTTTCATACTTAGCACCATTTTCTAGCCATAATTTAGCTTCTTCTAAAGTTTTAAATGACTTATATCTAAGTGCTTTTCTATTTTTACAAGTTTCCCAGTTAGTATCTATACCATTATCTACATTTGAATTATACCAAGCATACAGTTTACTCATCTAATTTACCCTCTAATAATCCTAACTCTTCTAATACCCATTCATCTTTTTCTGCTTGAGATAACCAATCTTGAATTTGTCTACGAGTTCTTTTAACTTTACTCTTATAAATATGTCCTCTTTTCTTTTCTTCTTTACTCCAAGTGCTACAAGGTATTATTTCTGTATTTTTTAAATCTTGTAACAACTCAATACACTTGTCTATTTGTCTACATAAAAATTGATAATCTGTTTCCTTAGCTTTTCTCATACCATCACTCTCCTATATTTAATAAATCAGTAAACTTAACTGATAACCAAAAAGATAATACACAACTAATAACTAAACTTATAATTACTATAATATTCGCCATTATATTTTTACTTAATATGTCAAAATATAGTAAAGGTAAAAAGAGATAAACAATAACTATAGTAATTAACATAAATATGGGCAACCAAATAATACAAGCTATTATAGTAGCTATAATGGATTTTATTAATAATTTAAACATATAACCTCCTTTGTAGGAATATTATAGCATATTTTTATACCTATGTCAATATTTAATTTATAAAAGAGTAGAAAATATATCTACTCTTTATGTTCTTCTATATTCTTTTTTATTAATTTAATCTCATCTTTATCTAAAAAGAAATCTGTTTTACTATATTCTTCAAATAGTTCTATTTCTGCCTTAGTCAACTTATCTCCACACATAGATTTTCCTACAATTACTCTTAGAGAAATTAAAGTTTTATCAAAATAGCCCATTATTTTACACCTTTTAAATATGTTTCTAATTCTTTATTATAACTTAACCCTACTTCTAAGTCATCAAAAATATTTTCTACTTTCTTAATATAATACAATATTTTCTTTTGATAATTACTTTGTAATAAATCTATATACTCTTTTAATTTTATTCTATCATCATAGTATATACTCTCATCATATAACATATTTGTAGATAATACAACTCTTTTTAAATCAAATATATAATCAGATACTCCCAATCTAAATGAACACATAGGGTCATCTATATTAGGTACTTGTTCTGTAAAAGTTCTACCTAGATAAATAAATGTAACTATTTTATCCATTTTATCTAATAAATATTCATCATAGGAATATTTATCTCTATTTAATCCCATAGACTTATACTTATTAATTAACTTTGTTAATTGTACTTCATATTCATAATCTTTTACATCATTTAATATATTATTTAATTTATATTTATTAATTATATATTCTGATAGTTCTTTTATTTTCATTGGGTATCCTCCATTCTTTTAACTACAGTATCAAATAAAGCTAATAAAGTCAACATTCCAACACTATCCTTAGTATCCGTATACTGTATATTTGGTTTTGTAGGTTGATATTCATTAACTAACTTTCCGTTATGTACACAAGTACCTACATTGAATACTAATACATTTTTAATATCACTATCAATATTTTCATTAGCAGAATCTAAAAGCCATTTTACCTGATGAACAAAATATGTCTTTCCACTGCCCCATTCACCATCGATAGCTATAACTCCACCTTTATCGACATTTAATAACATTAAAATAAAGTTATGAATATAGGGATTTCTTTCAAGAATATTATTGATGTAACCTTTACGTAAACTTTCAGCTGAAAAATCACTAGAATACTTTTGTATATCCATATAGTCTCCCCCTCATATATGGCTAATAAAATTCTTATTTTATACAGGCATTATTTTTTATCTGATTTACTATATTTGCAATTTCAACAGCTTCAGCTTGATCAAAGAGCTTCCACATATCAAAAGGTCTATCAAATGGGGGCTCTAGCAAAACTTTTGGAGATTCCATATACCCATTAACAGCAATATAGTTAATAACTTGTTTTAGATAGTTAATCTGATTAATATTCATAGATTTACTATTGATCAAATCTGAAAAGGCTTTTTCAGCAGCTTCTGGTCTCATTTTCACAATATCGCGGACAACTAATCCAAACTCTTTGTCTTTAAAATGATCTTCATAATCCTTAGGACTACCTAAATCATGAGTAAAAATATGTTTTAACGCTTTATAGTCTTCTTCATTAATCGGATTATTGTTAATAAGTTTTTGAATTGTTGGATGATCTTGATGTGTTAAGAAATAAGACTCAACTTTTTCTTGATAGCTCTCAAAAACTTCAGGCATAAGAGTATCGCCTTCTCTAGTTAATAATACTGAGTCCGTAATTGTTGTTATGATAACCCTACGCTCTGCAACATCAAGAAACTGAATTAAATCTCTAAGTTCTTTTCTTAGATGATTTAGCTGCAATGCATCAACAATTTGCCAATACGTATCTTCTTTTATTAACTTCAAGAAGTCTTGTTTTTTTCTAATTTGTTCGATACTAATTTTTTGTAATAAAGTATTAGAAAGAGTTATTACACGTTTCTTAAAGTAGTCAAGAGCTTGACCATTAAAGAGATTCAAAATTCCTTCATATACAAAGTTGTCAAATCCTCGTGCCAAATTCTCTTTAACGTCAGCACAAATTAAAGGTGCAACATAAGTAATTAAGTCATGCTCATCAATATTTGATAAATAATCAAATGACGTTTTTACACTATATTTATCTACATATTTTAACTGTAAACGGACAACCGGTTTCGTTACTTCTAAATCAGTAATTTCTTTATAGCACTCATCTACAAGTTCTGAACGCCAGCTTTGATATTCTTCACTGCCATATTTTTCAGTTTGTAGTCGTGCAATAATTTGAACACGCTTAGCAAAGATCCTCTCACCTAATGTGGCACTATTACCTTTTACTTCTACCGTATTTTTTTGATTTCTAAAATACTCAAAATTTTTACAGTAATCAAATATATAGAAGTACTTCTTACCTACATAATCACCATTATTTTTATCAAAAAATTCCACATTTGGGCAGAGCCGAGTACCACGACCTATCATTTGCCAGAATTTTGTCTTTGATTTTATACGTTTAAAAAATACCAAATTAACACATGCCGGTACATCAATTCCCGTATCTAACATATCTACTGAAATGGCTATATCTGGCTCACCATCTGAAAATTTAAACTGGTCGATTAGATGTAATGCATGTTGATCACTACTAACAATAACACGTGCTTTCTTTCCTTTTAAAGAACGATATAGCAAATTAAATCGTTCTTCGATTAGATAAGCATGCTTTTTATTTTGAGCAAAGATAATTGTTTTACCTAAAGAATCTCCATTATGAGTCTTTATACCATTCTGATCCAGTTCTCTGAGAACATGATCTATTGTATCTGTACTATAAATAATAGAATTTACTTCTGTAGCAGAATAATCACCTTGAAATTCTCCCACTTGCTCCATAGCTTCATCTTCTAGTCGTTCCTGGTCTTCTTTTGAAAGTTCATCATAAACAATACCATCGGATAAAAACTTTGATTCTATCTCAAAGTTATAATATGGAACTAAATAATTATCTCTTATAGCCTCATCATAGCTATATGCATATGTAGGAACTCCGTTTTCGACCTCAAAGAAGTCAAATGTATTTCTATCCACCTCCGATTTAGGTGTAGCAGTTAAACCAACAAGAATAGCATCAAAGTATTCAAATATAGCTCTATATTTTTTAAAAATACTACGATGGCTTTCATCAACTATAATTAAATCGAAATGACCTGGAGTAAATAAGCGTTTACCTTCTCCATCGAGTGACTTTTCGATAGCATTTAGTATTGTAGGATATGTTGAAAAAACTATACGGGCATTTTTATCATCTTTACTTTCACAAAGATTACATAATGATGCAGATGGTAAATGTTCTCTAAATGCATCCTTGGCTTGACTAACCAATGCAATTCTATCTGCTAAAAACAATACATTCGTTACTTGATTACTCCGTGAAAGCACATCAACTAAGCTTACTGATGTTCTAGTTTTACCTGTACCAGTTGCCATAACAAGTAAGCTTCGTCTAACCTTATTTTCAAGATTTTGACAAACGGCCCTAATCGCTTCCTTTTGATAGAAGCGTGCTGAAATATTATCATTAATTGGAATAGTACTTAAAATAGGCTTATCTAATTTTCTACGTACAATAAGTCGTTCAAGATCACTTTTACCATATACACTACTTACACGCCGCATATTCCATTCAAAATCATCCCACATATGTGTCTCATATCCATTTGATAGGAAAATAATCGGACGTTGCCCATATTCACGTTCTAATGCATTTGCATAAGCTAAGGCCTGCGTCTTACCATCATTTATATTGCGGCTAGTTTTCTTGGCCTCAATTAATGCGAAAGGCTTACCATCACGCCCCATTAACACATAATCTACACTAAGATTGGATCCACCTGGAATGTATGGATTTGCGACCTTAAACTCTTCAAATACATTTTTATTAGGGCCTTCAAACTCCCACCCCATTAATTTAAGATCAACATCGATTATACATCTACGTGTTTCAGCTTCTGTTTCAGGAACTTTAGGTAAACTACGATTTACAATATGCTCAGATTTAGAGGCAGATAATAACTTTGAAAGCTTTTCAATTTCT
>ERZ772909.1143-NODE-1143-length-15062-cov-4.832478_pt1 | contig 15062 bp, 13 predicted proteins | sample MGYA00511137_ERZ772909 | MGnify/ENA primary metagenome ERZ772909 (study PRJEB29015, sample SAMEA2738095) | human oral metagenome | biome: human oral; feature: human-associated habitat; material: saliva | place: China | collected 2270 ... | reverse complement strand
CCTGATCACCGCCGGCGGCAATTCGGTCTCTCCGGCGGCGGAGCAGTGTGATCAGTGCTCCGTAGAGGAGAACGTCTACCAGTAGCAACAAATTGATGTTGATCGCCAGGCGAACCAGCAAAACATTGACCGCCATGATCAGCAGCTGCAGCGCCACAATCAGCACCAGGGCCCACGACATGGAACAACCGGCCGCCAGCGCCAAGTGGTGAATGTGCGTTTTGTCGGGGTGGAAAATGCCCTTGCCATGCACCAAACGCATGCAGGCCACGCGCACCAAATCGAAAACCGGTACTGCCAACAAGGTGATCACGACCACCATGCCGTGCGGGCGCGGAGCCAGCACAGAGGGATTGTTCATGGCATACTTGATCGAGAGGTACGCCAGGGTGTAGCCCAGCACCAAACTGCCGGTGTCGCCCATGAACGTCTTGGTGCCCCGACGTTCGGAGCCGAACACGTTGAAGAAGAAAAACGCAGCCACCGCGCCGATCAGCCCCAGCGAGACCAGGGTGTAGGACTCCACGCCCAACTCCCAGAACAAAGCCGCAAAGGCCGTGAGCGCCAGCATCGAAAGTCCACTCGAAAGTCCGTCGATGCCATCAATGAGGTTCACCGAGTTGACAATGAGCAGACACACAAATACCGTCAGCGCACTGCCCGCCCAAAACGGAATTTCCCAAAGGCCGAACAGGCCATAGAGATTGTTGATGTACAAACCGCACAAGGGCATGAAGGCCGACGCAGCCACTTGCACCGCAAACTTCACACGCGCGCTGAGTCCCAGCAGATCATCGAGCACGCCGATGAGATAAATGAGAAACAATCCCGCCATGAGGATCATTGTCGAGAGGCGAAAGACCGGCAATTGAGAACTCTCTACACTGACTCCCAGATAGAGAAAACCCGCCACAATGCCGATGGACATGGCCGGTGCAAACAACAAACCGCCCAAACGGGGGATCTTGTTGTGATGCACCTTCCGCTCGTTGGGTTGATCGTAAAGCCCCTTTTGGCGGCAGAGCTCAATGAGCCAAGGCATGAGCAGCGCCGTGAAAGCAAAACTCACGACGAAAGTGATGACTAACTGGATGATACTGACGACTTCCATGGGTTTTCAAGCGTTGAGAAAGGAGGGGTGCCGAAGGCGTTCGGGGGCACGAGAAAGGCTGCGCCGGCTACGGACACCCGCTTTGCGTACGGACATCGATCAGCGCAACAAATGCGACAGCCGACGGCCTCAGCCGCAAAGACTAAACAAAGGTACAAAAAAAGAAGTAATTGCAAGCATAAAAAATCAGGTTGTGTGTGCTTCATAGTGGCGCGGCTGCGCGCTTTCCCCTGCGGAATCGGGACATCGGGGACAACAAGGCCTTGTGCGCACCGACAGATCCGACAGCAAAGTTACGAATCTACGTAAAAATCCGCAAGGTCCATCGCAACAAAAACAGAAACATTTTTCAGCATCGAACTATCCTCCGGACAAAACGCGGGGGAAAGAAACAAGACTGCCCGACCATCACAACAAACAAGGGAACTTTTCTCCATCTTCTCCCCCACTCCGCTCGTCGCCGCGTCACCCAATTCGTTCGCTCCCCATTGCGGTTCGCACTCACGCCCGCGCGCGTGTACGCGCATTCAGCCGTTTTTCGATTATTGCCTTCACCGTTCACCTTCTATCCCTATTCCATTCAGAATGTGACGATTAGGGGTGAAGGCTTTGCATTTGTTCGCAGTTCACCGTCTTCACCCGAAAAGAGCAACTCGACTCATCGACTTTTCAGCTGCAAAGCCTCTTCGGTTCGGCGGCTCCGCATGGGTGAACTTCTGCATTTTTCCTCCTTCACCGGAACCTTCACCCGCATCACACTGATTATCTGCAATTTGCGACCTGCCGGTTGCTCAAAACTGGGTGAAGCTAAAAACGGCTCTCCTTCACCTTTCCACGTCCTCTATTCTATTGGTAATGAGCGGGTTCGTTCACAGTGAGTGAAGAGGTGAAGGAAAAAAACGGGAAAACGCCGGACGCGCACGCGCGCGAGGAAACGCCCAAAATGAGGGGCGGATTCAGCCGGACGCTCCGGCCGGCTCATGCCGCACGCTTTGCTTTGTGCACAACCCACCCCGCGAGTAAAGAAATCTACAGACAAAGCTTGTTCGGAACTAAGAAAAACGTAACTTTGTCGCATGAACGATTTGACCACCGCCGGCAAGCTTCCCTCATCCCTCCTCCGCCGGCTGTTTCTCCTGTGTTGGTTCGTGGCCACGGTGGCCGGAGCGCAAACCTCCGAGGTCGACCTCTTTCGTCAGCTGTCGCCGCAACACGATTCGGATTCCATCGAGATGAAGACCCTCTATCTCGATGCGGATGCGCTCGCCTTTTTCAAAGACAACGAATACGACGGCAACATCACGAAGGGCTACACACTGCCCGGGGTGCGCTTCACCCCTCATTTGGTCTACAGTCCACGCGCTGAGTTGCGTTTCGAGCTGGGTGCTTCGGCGCTCGTCTACGACGGCACGAACCGCTACCCCAACTATGCCTTCCACGACATCGTGACGTGGAAGGGAGGTGCCTACCAAGGCGGTGCGCACGTGCTGCCTTACTTCAGAGCCGTGGTACGCATGGGGGCGGCCACTTTTGTGCTCGGCGACCTCTACGGGGGGGCGAGCCACGAACTGATTCTCCCGCTCTACAAACCTGAGAACCTCCTGACCACCGACCCCGAAAAGGGATTTCAAACGCAGATCAGCACGCAACGGTGGAAGATGGATGCGTGGATCGACTGGCAGAGCTTCATTTTCGAGATGGACAAGCATCAAGAGGCTTTCACGGTCGGGATGACACAACGGGTGCACCTACTGCGCCCACGTCGCTACGGCTGGTCGCTCGATGTGCCCCTGCAAATGACTGTGCAGCACCGCGGCGGGGAGCAAGACGACACAGACATGGGCGTGCAAACGCTCAGCAACGGCAGCATCGGGCTGCAACTGCGCAAAACATGGAATCACCGTGTGCTGAATGCGGCGGAAGCGGAGTTGCACGTGCTCGGTGCCTACCAACAAGCGGGAAAGTTGTGGCCGTTCAACACCGGTTCGGGACTCTGGGCCGGAGCAGCACTCGACTTGCTGCACGCGCTGAGGGTGCGTGTGGGCTGGTGGCAGGCGAAGGACTTTGTGACGCTCTACGGCAGCCCGTTTTTCAACACCCTCTCGCTCAAAGTGGACGGGGCTCGCTTCACCCGCATGAACACGGCCTATTGGAGCGTGGAATATGTGCGTCCGTTCGGTCGCGACTATGCTTTCGGTGCGAAGGCCAACGGCTTCCTCACAGATGCCGGACGACTGCACCGCAAGGATGGTTCGACGGATCCTGCGGCGCTGCGGCACGCGTTCTCCTTCGGGGTGTTCCTCCGTGCACAACCGCGCTTCTTGCTGAAAAGATTCAAGTGAGGACAAAAGGAATCGCCCCCATCGTTGCGAACAACGATGGGGGCGATTTCTATTTTAGGCGTTGGCCATTGCCCCATGCAGCGTTTCTTGAACAGCGAACTGCGAGAAATGGAATGTGCTGGGCGTCGTGCATCTCGCTCTCCCCGACGGACTGCTGTCGAGAGAGCGGCAGACGCTGTGGGGCGGATGGTTTGAATGCGATGTAGGGTCTATTGCAAAGACGCTGCATCAACAGGTGCAGTGCGCCAACCCGGCTTACTCGGCTTGCAGTTCTCCGGCCGTGGCAAGTGGGCGCCAGCCTTCGCCGTAAGTGGCGTGTGCGTCGGTGACGACCACAAAGGCTTTGGGATCGACTTCCTGCACCTTGAGTTTGACGGCGGGGATTTCCTTGTTGGACACCACGAGGAAGAGCATTTCCTTGTCGTCCTTGGAATAGAGGCCACTGCTTTTGATGCGCGTGGCGGAGCGATCGAGGGTTTCGAGGATGAAGCTGCGCAGCTCTTCGTTGGGGCGGTCGGAAATGACAAACACGAGTTTGTCGTCCTGCGCGCCATTGATGACGTAGCCAATGGTGCGTGCGGAAACGAAGATGGCGATGAGCGAATAGAAAGAGAGTAACCATGAGCCGCCGCCAGCAACGTCTTTGGCTCCCAAACCGAAGCCGATCACGACCAAACCGGAGAGGACGACGACGCCATCGCAAATGAGGATGCCGTTGGAGAAACGAATGTGCGCATATTTCTGCAGGAACATGGCGACAATGTCCGTTCCGCCGGTGGTGGCCTGTTGACGCACGACGAAACCGCAACCTAAGCCAATCATGGCGGCACCGATGATGGAGGTGAGCATGAGGTGGTCGGTCATGTTGATGACGCCGCCGCAAAGTTTCGTGGGATCGAGGGAGTGGAGGGAAGCGGCATCGGGATAGGCCAGAAGCGAGAGGCCATTCATGATGACGGGGGCGATGAGTGCGGCGAAAATGGTGCGCGCGCCGAGTTTCGCGCCGAGGAAAATGGAGGCGAGTACGAGCAGGGGGACGTCAAAGAAATAGCCAAATGTGCCGACCTGGATGGAGGGGAAAATATTGTGAAGCACAATGCTTGCGCCGTAGACGCCGCCGGGCACGATGTTGTAGGGGTTGATGAAAAAGACGAAGCCAGCGCACATGACGATGACGCCGATCAAAATATAGACCCACGACGTCCACCAAGAAAAATGACGGGCGGGTTCACTCCAAGCTTTGAGTCGCTCGCCGAGGGGGCGAGCCGAAACAGAAGAAGTACGCGGTGTTTCTTTGACCATGGGGAATTACGGGTAAGGGGTTGTGAGCGATGAAGCGACAAACGGCACTTCGCACTGTGCACAAAGTTACGAACTTCGGAACGAACGGGGGAGCAGAAACGAGGGTTTTGTATTTTTTGGTCTGATTCTGCACAAAACCCGTGTGCGTGTGCACGATGTTCTCTAAAAAACAACACGCTCTCCGATGCGAATACATCGGGGAGCGTGTGCCCGGAGCGGGACTCGAACCCGCACGACCGCAATGGCCAAGGGATTTTAAGTCCCTCGTGTCTACCATTCCACCATCCGGGCCGGTTGTGCGCGTGCAAAGATAAGGAGAAAAGCGCGATTGGCCAAACTGCAAGTGCTAGTTTTGCACGACGAAGACATCGGCGGTCGGCGTATAAGCTGCTCGATAGCGAAAGAGATGCGCGCTGCGACGTCCGTCGGCGGGTGCATTGACGGGAATGCCTCCGTTGGACAGGTCGTAGAGACGCGAACAACGCTCGCAACTGACGTGTTCAAACCGATCGGGGACGGCGATGAGACGGCGCTCGATGTTGTCGTTGTTATAGCAAACGGGGCAGACGGCATCGTAGGCCATGACGGGAAACGTGCCGTCGAAGGCGGGCACCGAGGGGGTGCCGACGATGAAGCCCGCAATGCTCTGCGGCCGGCCGTAGGCTTCGAGTGCGGTGCGCGGCAAACTCGTCGCGGCGCCTCCGGAAAGGGGCGTGAGTTGATAGCGATGCGCATCGTAGGTGACAAGACACCACGACCCGGGGCTGCTCACGGCACTGCGCAACGCCGGGGCTGCGCTGACGGGGGTGAGACGAAGGAAGGCCGGGAACGACGAAAAACGGCGCTGCGTGTCGTCGCCGCACGATGAGAGGAGTCCGTTCGTCAGGCTGGCGAAGAGCACACCGGCGAGGAGGACGGGCAAACGATGCCGGAGCGCGCGCAATGCCTGCCGACTCGCTCGGAGACTCGGCGACAAGGCGAATGCACCGCTGCACCGACTAAACATGGGCGAGCACTTGCGAAAGGAAGGTGGCGATGCCGTCGGGCGCTTTCTTGAGGTGCTTTTCCACCATCTTGCGCATGAAGAAGTTGAGTTCGGTTCCCACTGTGACTTTCATTGCACACTGGCTGCTGCCTTGCGGCAGAAGCTGAACCCAAACGGTGGCACTGACAGGCGAACCTTGCGTGACGAGTTTCACCATTTTGGGTTCATCGCGCTCGACGATGGCGAGGGTGATTGGGCCCATTTTGGTGTCGGCCGAAAGACTGTCCTGGGTGAAGCTCATCTGTTCGAGATAGCCTCTCATCTCCTCGAGACGTTCGGGCGTGATTTGGTCTTTGTTCACCTGGTCGGCGGGAACCTGCTGGAGCAGTTGCTGCAATCGTTCGGGGTCGGCGAAGGCCTGCTTGAGCACTTCAAAACGACGAAGGTCGGCCATGCGTGCATAGGCTTCGGCCTGCGTGGTGTTGAGGGTGTAGATCTGCGATTCGTATTTGGTCATACGGTTGGGAAAGGATTTCGAAGGAATCGAGTAGCAAAAAAATGGAGGTTAGACTTCGGGCGTCCACGTCGAAGGGTTAGCGCGCCAGCGAGCAAGCAGGGGGAGCTGGCTCTCGTCGATGTAGCCCACGCGACAAGCGGTTTCGACCACGGCTTCGTAGTTGGTGAGCGTGGTGAGTGTCACGCCGGCAGCGGCGAAAGCTTCGGCAGCCACGGGGAAACCATAGGTGAAGCTGGCCACCATGCCGAGAATTTCGAAGCCGGCAGCACGAAGGGCCTCAACGGCTTTGAGACTGCTACCGCCGGTGGAGATGAGGTCTTCGACAACGACGATGCGTGCGCCCTCGGGAAGGGTGCCTTCAATGAGGTTGCCCATGCCGTGATCCTTGGCTTTCGAACGGACGTAGCACATGGGAAGTCCGAGTTCGTCGGCGACCAAAGCACCTTGGGCGATGGCACCCGTCGCTACACCGGCAATGGCAGTGGCTTCGGGGTATTGACGGCGAATGAGGGCGGCAAGTTGCTCTTTGACGAAGGTGCGTACCTGAGGATAGGCGAGGGTTTTGCGATTGTCGCAATAGAAGGGAGACAACCAACCGCTGGCCCAGGTGAAGGGTTGCGTGGGTTGGACTTTGATGCACTGGACGCTGAGCAGCTGCTCGGCGAATTGAGAGGCGATGGTGGTCATGTTTATACCGTGGTTTAAGAGTTTTCCTTAGAAGAGGGGTCGGTCAAGCGCGAATGGATGAAGCGTGCGGCGCGATCGGGGGCGCCGACGGGACCTAGGCGGTGACGCATCTCGGCGTAGCCCGACAACTGTGCGTGTCGCGTGGGACTGTCTTCGAGTAAGGGGGCGAAGTGAGCCGCAAGGTTTGCGGGGCGCGTGTCGTCGGCAATGAGTTCGGGCACTACTTCCCGATCGGCGATGAGATTGACGAGCGAGATGAAGGGACACTTCAGGAAGTAGGGACGCAATTTTCGTACCAAAATGCCGCCCTTCATGTTGTAGCACACCACTTGGGGCACATTGAAGAGGGCCGTTTCGAGGGTGGCGGTACCGCTCGTGACGAGTGCAGCGCGAGCGTGGGTGAGAAGCGCAAAGGTTTCGCCGCGGACAGCGCAAATGGGGAGCTGCCCCGAAGACGTGGCGGAAGATGTGAGAGCGGCGGCTGTTTTTCCGGCATCGTCTGATGTCGCTGCCGAAGCGGCGGAGAGCGAGATGCCATAACGCGCATATTCCTCGTCGGAAATGCCGGGAGCGGCGGCCAACACAACTCGATAACGCGCGGGATCGGCCACTCGACGCACGGCTTCGAGCATGCGCGGCAAATTGTCGGCAATTTCTGCGCGGCGTGAACCGGCTAACACAGCGATCAGTTCTCGCTGATCGTCCCACCCGTGACGAACGCAAAAGGCTTCGCGCGTTTCTTCATAAGTGGAGAGAAAAGCACTCACTTCATCGTGGGAGGGATTGCCAACATACTCCACAGGGTAGTGATGGCGTCGCGAGAAATAGTCGACTTCGAAGGGGAGAATCGACAGAAGGTGGTCGACATTGCGGCGGATGCTCCGGATGCGGCCTTCTTTCCACGCCCAGATTTTAGGTGCGATGTAGTAGAAAATGGGACAGGTGGTATGCGATTTCACCCATTCCGCGATTTTCAAATTGAAACCGGGATAATCCACCAACACCACACAATGGGGTTGCCAAGATTCGATGGCGTTTTCGCAGTCGCGAAGGGCGCGCAGAATCGTCCGAAGGTGGAGCACCACTTGCACAAAGCCCATGTACGCCAAATCCCGGTAGTGGCGCAACAATTGCATCCCCTCGGCTTGCATGAGGTCGCCGCCGAAACCGCGAAACTCGGCTTCGGCATCGTTCGCTCGGAGCGAACGGATGAGATGGGAGGCGTGCAAATCGCCGGAGGCTTCGCCGGCTACGAAGAAATAGCGCATGAGCGGTAAGTGGTAGGAGGTAGTGGAGACGCAGGCGGGGGTGCCGTCGCCCCCCGTGGGGGATCAGAGGCGAAACGAGTGGAGCAATTCGTAGTGGGTGCTGTCGAGCGTCTGCGGGGTGATGGCCACATAGCCGTGCGCCAACGCCCAACGATCGGTGTCTTCCGCTTCGGGCTCCAATTCCATCGGTTCGCCGGTCAACCAATAGTAAGGTGTGCCGCTTCGAGGACGACGACTTTCGACGATCTCGTTGATCCAACGCGAACGTGCCATCCGACAAACGCGAACTCCCTTGAAAGACTCGCGCGCAGGGAAGTTGACGTTGAGCGTCGAGAAAGGCGGCAGGCCGTCGCACAAGAGTTTGATCACGATCTCCCGAATGTAGGGAACACAAGGGGAGAAATCGGCTTCGGGCCGATGGTCACACAGCGAAAATCCCACTGCGGGGATGCCTTGCAAGGCCCCTTCGGACGCAGCACCCATTGTACCGGAATAGAAGGTGTTGACACTCGAATTGTCGCCGTGATTGATGCCGGTCACCACCAGGTCGGGCGTACGTCCGCGCTCGGGCAACAAGACATTGAAGGCCAATTTCACACAGTCGACGGGACTGCCGGAACAAGCGAAGATTTCCAACCCTTCTTCGCGGTGCACCAAACGGTTGTGAATGGGAGCGGTCGAAGTGATGGCGCATCCATAGCCCGAACGTCCGCCGCCGGGAGCGACAACGAGCAGGTCAGCCATAGGATGGAGCGTGTCTATCAGGGTATTGATGCCCGCAGCTTTGTAGCCGTCATCGTTGGAGATAAGAATGTAGGGACGAGACACGCCACGGTCGTTAGGTTCTGTCATAAGTTTATTGTAGTTGTGTTGAGTCATGGGGTGGACTGCCGGGTCAGCAGCCACAAAACGATCGGCGCACCGATCAGTGGAGTCACGGCATTGAGGGGAAGGTTGCCGCCGGTGAAGGGGAGGCTGCAAAGCAACTGACAACTCAGTGTCAGCACCGCGCCCACTCCGAGCGTGGTCGGCAGGACGTATCGGTGAAGCGAAGTGCCGCACAGCAAACGAGCCAGGTGAGGCGCCGCCAGCCCGATGAAGGCGATCGGACCGCAAAAGGCGGTTGTGCAAGCACTGATCCAGCCCACGGCGAAGAGCAGATGCGAACGACTTTTGCGGGGAGAAACACCGAGGGTGACGGCATAGTCTTCGCCGAGCAACCAGGCATCGAGCACGGCATGGCGGCGCAGACAATAGCCGAGGGGCAAGCCCAGCGCAAGCGCGAAGAGCGGAAGACGCGCTCGGCCCACCGTCGAGAAATCGCCCATCGTCCACAGCTGAAAACTCCGCAGACCGTCGGCCGTGGAATAGTAGGCAATGAGGGCAAGCACCGACGAAAGGAGAAACGAGATCATCACACCGGCGACCAACAACGACATACCGCGACACGCGCTGCGGGCGAGCAGCACAATCACCGCCAGTACGCCCAACGCTCCACACAAAGCGGTGAACACGTTGAACCATTGGCCGACGAAAGGCGGGAACCTCGTTTGCCCCATCGCGACGATTAGGCTCCACAGCAGGGGGCCGATCGCTGCTCCCACCGCTGCCCCGGCATGGATACCGAAGAGCGACGGATCGGCCAGGGGATTTTCGAAGAGCGTCTGCGTGATGAGTCCACAAACGCCCAATCCTCCGCCGACAAGCAACGCTGTGAGCAAACGGGGGAGCCGGAAATCCGTCACGATGACCCGTGTGCTTTCTGTCGTTTCCCCGCCCAAGAGGGCCGTCACGACATCGCCAATCGAAATAGGGACACTGCCGCAGCACAGTCCCACAAAAAGGAGTGCCGGCACAAGGGCAAGCAAGCACAGCGGCAAAACAGATCGGCGTGTTCTAAGCATGTCGAGAAATGACGGGAGAATGGAGGAGCGCACCGCCCACAACGTTCGCTCGCTACGTCGTCCGGGGATGTGCGTCAGCGCGTACGGTCTGCCACGTCAGCGCAACGGGGTGAAAAGGCTGTCGGCCCAAGCAGCACCGGGCACTGACGACGTCGGATTCGCCTCATTCTTCCCGGCGTGCAGCACATGCTGCCATGCACGCAAGAGAAGCGAGGGGGCGAAAGGCGTTTCTTCGTAGTAAGCCCGCCGAAGGGTGTTGCATCCCCAAACGCGGTGTTCGCGGAAGGGTCGGAATTGCGCATTGAGGGGGTGTTCTTGTCGCAAAGTCGCATAGGTGAGTTCCTGAGGCGCACCGTATTTCACCACCCAAAGGTCTGCATCAGCACAGCGCTTCAACATGCGTTCGGGGTCCATCGGTACACTGCCGGCTTGCGCATTGTCGGCTCCGACATAGCGACCGCCGGCATCGGCAATGACGCGCGCCACATAGCTCCGGCCGCCGGGCACATACCACGTGCCGTGTTCCGCCCGGTCCACCATCACGCGTGGTCTGCGCGCGCTGTCGTTTGCCGTCGTTTGCCGTTCGCACATTGCGCGGTAAGCCCGTTCTTCTTCTTCGAAAAGACTGTCGGCCATCGCGCCGCGGCCTACCAAACGGCCATAGAAGCGCATCCATTCGGCGCGTCCGAGCGGGGTGGTCTCCATGTAATCGGCACAGCACACCGTCGGAATGCCGACTTGCGCAACTGCCGAGGGGTGTTCACCGTCGAACGGTGCATACCACCAGGCGTCGACGCCGGCCGCTTTCATACGTTCCACATCGGGTGCCGCGCCCGAACCGAAATCGGTGAGCTGCGCACGCTGTAAGCGGGGCGAAACGACAAATCGAGCATCGCAAATCCCCGCCAAGCGATCGGCCGCACCGAGACGCAGCAACAAAGCCGCATGGACCGTGCTTTGCGGCAGGACGCGGCGACAAGGCACTTCTATCACCGTGCACGTGTTCGGCACGTGGGGCGAGGTGCCGCGACGCACCAAGGCGTATTCAGCACGCACACTCGCCGTGTCCCAGGGATCGAGCACCGTGACTCGGTCGTAGTCCGCACACGTTTCGATGCGCAACCATCGCGCATAGCGCAATCGTCCGCCGTCGAGCGGTCCTGCACCGCAGGCCACACAGAGCCACAAGCAGCCGATCAGCGCAAACAGTGCCCCACCCCGCCGCTTCATGTGTTGAACAGGGTGACTTCGCCGGCCAGCGAAGTGTTCATTTTCGCTTTGACCACTTCCATATCTGTTTCGCGACCGAGCAGGAACATGAGTTTCGCCACAACGGCCTCGACCGTCATGTCGCGCCCGTTGAGCACCCCGGCCTCGATGAGGCGCAACGAGGTTTCGTAGCGTCCCATGTCGACCGCGCCTGTGGCGCACTGCGATGTGTTGACGATCACCACGCCACGCTGACACAACGCCGTCAATTGCTCGTAGAGCCACGGCTTGCGCGGTGCGTTGCCGGCGCCGTAGGTTTTGAGCACCAACCCGCGCAGTCCGGGAATGTTGGCCACTGCGGCCACCACTTCCTCGCGGATCCCCGGGAAAAGGGTGAGAATGGCCACGTGCGTATCGAGTTGGCAGGACGGGCGGAAGGGCGCCGCCGTGGGACGCCGCAAAATGTAGGGCTCTTCGAACCGGATGTGGATCCCGGCATGCGCCAAAGCAGGATAGTTGAAGGAACGAAAGGCGTTGAACCCTTCCGAATTGATTTTCGTGGTGCGGTTGCCGCGCAAGAGGCGGTTTTCAAAGAAGATGCACACCTCGGGCACCACCGGCGAACCGTCGGCGTGACGCGCCGCGGCAATTTCGATGCCGGTGAGCAGGTTTTCCTTCCCGTCGGTACGCAGCTGTCCGATGGGCAGCTGGCTGCCGGTCACCACGACGGGTTTGTCGAGGTTTTCGAGCATGAAACTCAAAGCCGATGCCGTGAAAGCCATCGTATCGGTGCCGTGCAGCAGCACAAAACCGTCGTAATGTTCGTAGTTTTGTGCTATGATTTCCACCATGCGGCACCAGTATTTCGGTTCCATGTCCGACGAGTCGATCGGGGGGCCGAACGTGACGGTGTCGATGTCGTAGTGAAAGCGTTCCAGTTCCGGCACGAAATTGCTAATGTGCTCCCAATCGAAGGCCTCGAGCGCTCCCGTGACGGGATTCTCGAGCATGCCGATTGTTCCGCCGGTGTAGATGAGAAGTATGCGGGGTGCGTTCATGAGCTTTGCTTTGCCTGCAAACTTACGAAAATAATTTGACATGGCGGGAGGCGGCGCACGCGTTTTTCAGCGCGCTCACGACGTGATTTCTGCGTGCCGCACCGCACGCATTTTGCACTTCGAGCGGTCAACCTGCACTTAGCACGACAATGTGCTCTACACTTACGAAAATTATCGTACCTTTGTCCGCACTACGTGCCGATTGGCACTCCCCGCCAGCGGGGAATACTTCACAGCAATAGAACGTTCATTCTCACATGAAAGAATTCATCCACACCGAAGCTCGTGCCGAAACCGCCGTCTTGGTCGCCCTCATCACCAAGACGCAGGACGAGCGGAAGACCAACGAATATCTCGACGAACTGGAGTTTCTCGCCGAAACGGCGGGCGCGCAGACTGTGCGCCGCTTCACCCAACGCATCGACGGCCCCAGCAGCGTCACCTATGTGGGCAAAGGCAAGCTCGAAGAGATTCGTCAATACATCGAAGACTGCGAACAGGCGGCCGACGAGGCGGAGAAAGACCCACTCTGGCCGGCCGACGAAGAGAAGCCTCAGCCCGTGGGCATGGTGATCTTCGACGACGAACTCTCGGCCAAACAGCTCCGCAACATCGAAGCCGTGCTGCAGGTCAAGATTCTCGACCGCACCTCGCTCATCCTCGACATCTTTGCCATGCGCGCCCAAACCGCCAACGCCAAAACGCAGGTGGAATTGGCGCAATATCGCTACATGCTCCCGCGCCTGCAGCGCCTGTGGACGCACCTTGAGCGTCAAGGCGGTGGATCGGGCGGCGCCGGCGGTGGCAAAGGCGGCAGCGTGGGACTGCGCGGCCCGGGCGAAACACAGCTCGAAATGGACCGCCGCATCATCCTCAACCGCATGTCGCTCCTCAAAGAACGACTGGCCGAAATCGACAAGCAGAAACGCACCCAGCGACAAAATCGCGGCAAAATGGTGCGCGTGGCGCTCGTCGGCTACACCAACGTCGGAAAATCGACCCTGCTCAATCTGCTGTCCAAAAGCGACGTCTTTGCCGAAAACAAACTCTTCGCCACCCTCGACACGACGGTGCGCAAAGTCGTGGTGAGCAACCTGCCCTTCCTGCTGGCCGACACCGTGGGCTTCATTCGCAAACTCCCGACCGACCTCGTGGAGTCGTTCAAATCGACCCTCGACGAGACGCGCGAAGCCGATCTGCTCGTGCATGTGGTCGACGTGAGCCACCCGGATTTCGAAGAACAAATCGAAGTGGTGAACCGCACGCTCTGCGACTTGGGCTGTGCCGACAAACCGCAGATTTTGATCTTCAACAAGATGGACGCCTACACCTTCACGCCGAAAGATCCGAACGATCTCACCCCGGCCGGGAAAGAGAACATGCCGTTGACGGAACTCATGCAAACGTGGATGGCACGCGCCGCAGGCACCACCGAAGCGCGCCATCCGGGCGCCGGCGCGGTGTCGGACGTGATTTTCATTTCTGCGCGCCAAAAGCAGAACATCGACGAACTGCGCGAACTGCTCTACACACGGGTGCGCGAACTCCATGTGCAGAAATACCCGTACAACGATTTCCTCTATCAGGAATATTCGCCCGACGGCGAACCGGTGTGACGCATCGCGCAAAAGCACGAAGACTTTCGTCGAAACTCCCCCCACTCTTTCCAAAAACACGGGACGATTCGTTTGAATCGTCCCGTGTTTTTTCTATGCCTTTCGGGCACGTTGAAAAAGCCGGAAATGGGTGTTTTCTCGCACACGCGTATACGCGTCGCGCGCCTCAAGCAGTTTCATTTTTCTGCCTTCACCCACGAATACATCAGCCTGATATTCAGCTCATTGCGGGTGAACAAAAGGCGCATTTTTGCCTTCACCGAGGGTGAATACAAAAGGGTGAAGCCTTCACACGCATCATTCTATCCCTCAACAAGTTAGGAGCAAAAGGTGAAGTGGTGAAGGAAAAAATCGAAAAACGCCGGACGCGCGCGTATACACGCGCACGCGAGAAAGGGGCTATTTTTCGGGTTCATCCGACATTTGGAGTGATGGGTGCAGAAATGAAGAAAACCGCTGAGCAAATTGTAGATTTCCCTGTGTCTAATCTAAGCATCGTTGTAAACAGACCAAACGAAGAAGCTGACAGAACGAATAGCCGATATAATACAACGTATAAGTTCTTTAATCTGGAACAAAGAGAAGCCTGGACGTTTTCAACTCTCCCTTTGGAAGATATGCAAGGTATCCTGGAAATCCTTGATATACAGCTTACTGCCACTCATATATAAGGGCTGAGGAGCTACGAGATGATTCCCCGTTGCACGGTATTCCTCTTCACTGATGACTTCACCTTCCCAAACAAGCCTGCGAGCTTTGTAATCAAAGATGCCGACCTTGCGGATTCCGCTGTACTCCCCTTCTTTCTCGCCTAAAAAGGTGAAATAATCTCCTTGAAGAAGTGGGTGGAACACACTTCGGTAAGTTCCAATGCCTTCGGAATCAGCCTCTCTGAAGATAAAACGATCTATTACCTCAGCCGTACTTGGGTCAATAGCCTGAAATCCAGAAGAACTAATACCTACAATGGCTTTATCTTCTTCTCGAAGATAACAACGACCAATGCCTTCAACCATCTTATATTGAGGCTTCTCTTGGTCTGCGGGATTACATGAGAGTTGGT
>ERZ772909.1132-NODE-1132-length-15190-cov-4.178659_pt1 | contig 15190 bp, 12 predicted proteins | sample MGYA00511137_ERZ772909 | MGnify/ENA primary metagenome ERZ772909 (study PRJEB29015, sample SAMEA2738095) | human oral metagenome | biome: human oral; feature: human-associated habitat; material: saliva | place: China | collected 2270 ... | reverse complement strand
CTCCCTCCATTTCCACGGCTAACCACTCCCCTCCCTCTTCGGGGAGGGGCTGGGGGTGAGGCTTTGTTTCCCTTTCTTCGTTTTGCAAAGGGCTGGGGGTGAGGCTGAAAGGGGCTGTGCTTGAGGCTTTATTCCCTACTTTCCTCCTCAATAACTATTGTATTTCGTTTCACTCTTACATGGTAAGTCTTACCCGGAAAAAAGCGTTTGGTAACCTTCTTTGTAAAGAGTACATTTCTGATTGCTGGCTGACGGAACTTACTTGAGGTATAAACTTCAAAAAGAAGAGCGTGGGAATCGGCATCAATATAATAGCCATTAATCCACGATAAGCATACACCTCGGCCGGCTTTTACGTCATCTACACTGACAAGAGATATGCCTTGAATATCTTTTATGTGGTTTTCGTGGTGGAAAATCAACCTGCTATGCTGTGGATGTTGACGCATCCAATGATGCTTTTCATAGAGTATCACGAAGACAATCCAGCAAATAAGTGCGCCAAAAGGTAGCATAAAGCGATATGTAAACATATCATGTAAAGACTGATTGAATAGCCATTGTTTATAAGCAGGAAACCATTTCTCGGCAAATATTATCGTAATGACGCAAAGAACTGCGGCAACTTCGATGCTCAAAACAGCTCTTACACGCAATGTTTTGAAGCTGGGTAGCGTTTGAATTGGCGAAATATTGAAGGTAAAGTAATAGGCTGCGATGAGTATAATGGTTGGTCCGATAGCCATTAATAAAAGAAAAAAGATGTTCTCCATAAGGATATTGTTTAATGAAATGATATTTTTTTATTCACTCTCTCTATCAAATTAACGGCTACAAAGTTACATTTATTTTCATACTTTCAATGGTTTGAGGGTGTAAAATATATATTTTGACTTCATAAAATGGCAGAGTTGGCCTCTCTATCTGCGTGATTTAGACTTGGGAATCGGCCGTTTTTAAGTGATAAACAGATAGGATAGCAGATGCAGAATCTTATGATTTGTATCGAAATAATTAGGTAAACGTTTGCACAAATAATATTGCATGTTGTTTGAAAAGGCGAAAACAACTTTGCCATTTCCTACTTATATTTGCGCAAATAAGATGTAAATCTAAACAATTCTAACTTAATTCTCAGTTTAATCTAATTTTATTTAAGCGCTATGAAGATGAATATGATGAGGGCTTTACTGCTCTTTTGTGCAATCAGTGCTACGCTTTTCGCCTCTGCAGACAATGGCGTTACGTTTTCAAGTAACCGCACTGACTTCCGCGATGAATCCATTTATTTCCTCATGACGACTCGTTTCTATGACGGAGATCCGTCAAACAACGTGCTCTGTTGGGACAATCAAGAGCAACAAAAGGCCACAAAAGACCCCTGTTGGCGTGGAGATTTCAAAGGCATTATAGACAAATTAGACTATATAAAGGCCTTAGGTTTCACGTCAATCTGGATTACTCCCGTTGTGGAAAACGCCTCGGGATATGACTATCACGGCTATCATGCGATGAGTTTTGAACGTGTTGACAGTCGCTATCAAAGCAGAATAGCCGATGGAGCGACTGAAGACGTGGACTTTCAAAAGCTTATTGACGCCGCACATGCTAAGGGAATCAAGATCATTCTTGACATAGTGTTGAATCATACGGGTAACTTTGGAGAGTCGTTCCTTTGTCCAACCTTCACAAGAAGCACCAAAGTGACGGCTCAAGGCAGTGTCGATTACAGCCTTTCTCCTAATCTTAAGCTCCTGGGTAATGACTATTTGCAACTTAATCCGAGTGCACAATACCAGCGAAGACTGGCACTTATGAAGAACACCGATGGCAAAAACCATGATAAAAACAATTATTGGCATCACTTTGGGAACTTTAATTGGGACGACGATACACGCTGGTGGGCTCAAATAGCGGGTGATTGTGTGGACTTAAATACCGAGAATCCCGCCGTGTATAATTACTTAGTGAAGTGTTATGGGTCGTTTATTAAGATGGGAGTTGATGGATTTCGCATCGATACTTCAGGCCATATAGCACGTCTAACGTTTAATAAAGCGTTCATACCTCAGTTCAAAGCCCTCGGCGAACAATACGCTTCAAAGCGCCTTTTGGCTGGACAGACCACACCAACTCCTTTTTATATGTTCGGAGAAGTATGCGCTCGATACAGTGGACCGGTATATCGTGGGCAGTCAGCCCTTAGTCCTTTCTTCTATACTTGGGCGAGTGAGCATGGTGGAAAGACTTATCCTTGGAGCTCAGATGTTTCAGAATATGAGGGAAAAGACTTTCCTGTAGGCGAAGGTTTGACCTTTTCGGACACCAATCGGAATAGTTGTGAGGCTGAATATACAGACTATAAAGGAGAGCCCGGCAATGCTTTTAGCTCGGAGAATGCTTTACTTCAGGGCAACAACTACCACAAACCAGACTATAAAGAGGCCAGCGGCTTCAACGTAATTGACTTTCCTATGCACTGGAACTTCGGCAATTATGCGTCTGCTTGGACTACCGCCACGGGCAATGATCGCTTATATAACGACGCCACTTGGAACGTTGTGTATGTTGATTCGCATGACTATGGCCCCGATTCTGACAACCGTTATAACGGCGGTACAGCCGCTTGGGCCGAGAATATGGATGTAATGTGGTTGCTACGCGGCATTCCTTGCATCTATTATGGCTCGGAAGTAGAGTTCCAAGCGGGTGCTCCTTGCGACAAAGGACCTAATGGTCCGCTTGCAAATACAGGCAGAGCATACTACGGACAGAATCTAATGGGCAACGTATCGGCTGAAAACTTCGGCTTGTTCCAAGCAGATGGCCAGGTAAAAAAAACGCTTGAACACCCTCTTGCACGTCATCTTCAAGCCTTGAATCGCATTCGTCAGGCTGTGCCGGCATTGAGAAAAGGGCAATATTCGACTGAAGGCTGCTCGTCAAATGGCGGCCGTGCATGGAAGAAACGCTACACTTCGGGCGATGTAGACTCTTATGTGCTCGTATGTATGAATGGAGATGCCACGTTCACGGGTATCGAAAACGGAACTTACAAGGATGCCGTTACGGGCGATGTAAAGACAGTTCACGACGGAAAACTAAGCATTTCGTGTGCAGGTAGAGGCAATGCGCGCGTCTATGTGCTTGGAGGTACGTTCTCACTTGGTGAGGATGGTCCTTTCCTTTACGCCACTTCACCCGGTCAAGCCGACCATAGTGCATTGGCAACTGACGAGGGTACGACCTGGGTTGAAGCCACTCCAGTGACTCATCCGGCTGTAGAAATGAGTCCTGAAGGCTGTACTTTCCGTACAGAAACGCTTGATATAGACCTTAAACTCAAAGATGCTACAAGTGGATGGTATAGGATTGACAATGGAAATAAAGTAGAAATCAATGGCGATATGCGGATAACCATCGGCAGTGACATGAGATTTGGCGACACAAAAACCATCCTATGGGAAGCCAAAGGCATGCAAGATGGAGAGGAAGAAACTACAAATGGTGAGGTCACCTATAAGAAAGTAGATCCCAACAGCATGATAACCGTCTATGTTCACACAACTTCGACGGCATCACCTAAGTTATATGCCTGGACAACAACAAACGGAACTACCACCGAACTCAATGGGGCTTGGCCGGGAAAGGTGCTGACCAATAAGACAAGAATAGGCACAACAGACTGGTATACGTTTGCTATTGAGGGTAAAGAGGCCTTTAATCTCATCCTCAATGACGGCAATGGGCAGACCAAAGACATTCTAAACATTACGCAAGATACTTATTTTGAATATGCGGGAGGAGCCAATATACATCGTGTTTCCAAGCCTTCAGGTGTTCAAGAACAGCCAGTTCAACCGCAACCCCAAGGCGAATGTGCCGCTTATTTCATTAATGACAGAAGATGGAATGAGGTATATGCCTGGGTGTGGAATGGCGATAATGTGAATGAAAACTATACAGGCGGTCAGTGGCCTGGCGTAGTTTGCACGCCAACGGACCAAAAAAAGGACGGCTTTACTATCTGGAAATGGACTTATACAGGGCAAAAGCCATTGCCAAACAACACAAAGATTATCTTCAATTGTGGCAGAGGAGGCAGTGTTGGCACTGTACAGACCTCAGATTTAGACTTTAAGTGTGGCACATATTATAATAGTAAGGGGCAGACTGCATTCATACCGGAACATGAAATGACACAACAGGCACAACCAATCAAGGTCTATAATCTGCAAGGATATTTCCTTTGGTCGGCCGGTTCGATGGAAGAGGCGGTGAGAAATGCACCTGCTGGTGTCTATATCATAGGCGGAAAAAGAACTGTAATCAAATAAAATGCGAAACAATCTCCTCATCAATCGCAATAAAAATGATTCAAATAAACAAGCAAATCGCCACAATGCTTGGAATCATCTCGCCGATAGTGCCGTGGCAAACAAGGTTAAACCAAACGTGGTTCAATAGCAATGCCATGCGATTGTCAGCGCTTTTGGCCATTCTCGGCATTGATATTTGCGAAAGAAGAGAGGTTGTTGTAAGGTAAATAAAACTTAAACGTAAAGGTAGAAAGGCTCTTGGTGCATCATGAAAAATGATTACCAAGAGCCTATTTTGCATCTCACCACAACCTTGTTCGCTGGATAACGTTGACCAGACGCTAACAAACCATAAAATCATTCCACGCTAATCATACGACAATTTGCGTCATTTCATCGAGTAAAATGAGTCAGATTATCGTATAAAATGCGGCATTTCATTGCATGATGATTTACTTCTTGCGTCCAAAATCGGCGGGAACCTCCCCCCACTTCTTAGTTTCCCATTTCATCACCCGCGTCATTATCTGATGCGTATGCAGCCAGTTCTCGGCGCGTTCTACGATTTGAAAGAGGGCTTCGGTTTGTGGATTGCGGTCTAATTTCGTTTTACATTTCTTGTTCTTTACCCACAAAATGGCGTTATAACTGTCTGAATAGACAACACGATTGCGGTCACCTTGCTTGTCGATCAAGGCCAAAGCGTGGACAATAGCAAGGAATTCGCCAATGTTATTTGTGCCATACATGGGGCCGAAATGAAACACACGTGCTCCCGTTTGCAGGTCGACGGCCTGGTATTCCATAGGACCTGGGTTGCCCGAACAAGCCGCATCGACTGCCCAGGCATACGCTTCTACGTCCTCAGCCAATGGTAAAACCGTATCGTTTCGCCAGTCTGGGACATCTGATAATTCGTGTTTCTTTGCCAAAGATATAACGATTTATGATGTAAAACTATTCAGAAGATAAAACAAGGTGCGTGTCTAAGCCCATCAATCCCCTCCATTTGGAGGGATTGAAAAAGGGACTTACATACGTTCTGGGACTTCGATTCCGAGCAGTTCCATGCCATTTTTGATGACCTTTGCTACGTTCTTGGCCAACACAAGGCGTGTGATCTTCTCGCCATCTGAGTCGGCATTGAGGATGCTATAATCGTGATAGAACTGATTAAAGTCTTTTGTTAGCTCGTAACAATAGTTGGCTATGCCACTTGGACTATAGTCCTTACCTGCTTGTTCGACTGCAACACCAAAGTCGTTGAGCTTTTGAATGAGTTGGATTTCTTTCTCATTGAGAGGTGCATCCATGCTCAACGTCTCGGGAAGTGTGATATTTTCGGCCTCAGCCTTACGCAAAATAGAACGTATTCTCGCGTAGGTATATTGGATGAAAGGCCCTGTATTACCATTGAAATCAATGCTTTCTTCAGGGTTAAACAGCATATTTTTGCGTGCATCTACCTTCAAAATAAAGTATTTCAAGGCACCCAAGCCAACGATACGAGCCACGTTTTGTTTCTCTTCTTCGGTCATATCCTTAAACTTTCCGAGTTCATCGCTTGTCTTACGAGCGTCATCTATCATCGCCGCTACAAGGTCATCAGCGTCTACAACAGTGCCTTCGCGGCTCTTCATCTTACCATTTGGCAGTTCAACCATACCGTAAGAGAAGTGTACTAAGGCTTTACCCCACTTAAAACCAAGGCGATCTAACAAGATGGAAAGCACCTGGAAGTGATAGTTTTGCTCATTACCCACGACGTAAATCATCTTATCTATCGGGTAATCCTTAAAGCGCATATCGGCTGTTCCGATATCTTGTGTCATGTAAACCGATGTGCCATCGCTTCTAAGTAGCAACTTTTGATCAAGTCCTTCGTTTGTAAGGTCGGCCCAAACACTATTGTCTTCTTTGCGGAAGAATAGGCCTTTGGCGAGTCCTTCCTCAACCTTTTTCTTGCCTTCAAGGTAAGTTTCTGACTCATAATAAATCTTATCGAAGCCCACTCCAAGTGTTTTGTAGGTCTCATCAAAGCCAGCATAGACCCAATTATTCATCTTTTCCCAGAGTGCTCTGACCTCTTTGTCGCCCTGTTCCCATTTTACCAACATGGCATGTGCCTCCTTAATGAGAGGTGCTTCGGCTTTAGCCTTCTCGGTAGCAGCCTCTTCTGACAAGCCCTCTTGCATGTATTGAGCTTTGAGTTGCTCGCATTCGGCTCTGTAATGTTTGTCAAAAGCCACATAGAAATCACCGATTAAGTGGTCGCCTTTCTTGCCCGCTTGCTCGGGAGTAATGCCATTTCCCCACTTCAACCAAGCCAACATAGACTTACAAATGTGTATACCGCGGTCGTTAACGATATTGGTTTTGACTACTTTATAGCCGTTAGCTTGCATGATTTGAGCCAAAGACCAGCCCAAAAGATTATTGCGAACATGACCCAAATGCAATGGTTTGTTCGTGTTAGGTGAGCTATATTCAATCATCACTAATGGCGAATCATCGGATACTTTCTTTTCACCAAACTTCTCATCGGCATTGATATCATTAAGCAAACTCAGCCAAGCGTCTTTGCCAACAACAAGGTTTAAGAAGCCTTTTACTACGTTGAAAGAAGACACTGCACTACATTTCTTCACCAAAGCTTCGCCAATTTCCTGCGCCGTTTGCTCGGGATTCTTCTTTGAAAGCTTTAAGAAGGGGAACACAACCAACGTGAGATTGCCTTCAAAGTTACTACGTGTCTTCTGCAGTTGCACCATTGTTGCCGGCACATCCTGGCCATAAAGTTCTTTCACTACAAGGAGAACAGAACTTGATATTGCGTTTTCTATATTCATACCGATATGTTGTTTCAAATTGATTTCTGTTGCAAAATTACAACAAAAAGGATGGATTACAAAATAAAAGGCATAAGAAAAGGTGCAAAGGAATGGCAAACATTGCGTGGATTACACTTTTCTTATGAGATGATTTGATTTTATCGAGGGGATAATTCAAGCCGACATCAAATTAAAAAAGCGTTTGCTTTGCCATTCATCTTTTTTCCATTAACTTTGCATTCATTGTTATTAATCATTCGAAATATGGAACAAAATCTCATCATTTATAATACATTGACACGCCATAAAGAGCTGTTCAAACCGCAACATGCACCTAATGTGGGCATGTATGTATGTGGACCGACCGTCTATGGTGACCCACATTTGGGGCACGCTCGACCCGCAATAACGTTTGATATCCTATTCCGCTATCTGCAACACATAGGATATAAGGTGAGATATGTACGCAATATAACCGACGTTGGGCATTTAGAGCACGATGCAGATGAAGGAGATGACAAGATAGAAAAAAAGGCAAGACTCGAACAACTGGAGCCAATGGAGATAGCACAACACTATACTAACCGCTATCATGCAGCCATGGAAGCGCTCAATGTGTTACCACCTTCGATTGAACCACATGCTACTGGGCACATCATTGAACAGGAAGAACTCGTAAAAGAGATTCTAAACAACGGCTATGCCTATGAGAGTAACGGCAGCATTTACTTCGATGTAGTGAAATATAACAATGACCACAGGTATGGAATCCTATCGGGTCGCAACCTAACGGACTTGATAAATAACAGCCGAGAGCTTCAAGGCGTCAGCGAAAAGAAGCATCAGGTGGACTTTGCACTATGGAAGAAGGCACAGCCTGAACACATTATGCGATGGCCAAGCCCTTGGAGTGTTGGCTTTCCTGGCTGGCATTGCGAGTGCACGGCTATGGGAAGGAAGTATTTGGGCAGTCATTTCGATATCCATGGAGGCGGTATGGACCTCATCTTTCCACATCATGAATGCGAAATAGCACAAGCAGTTGCAAGCCAAGGAGACCAAATGGTACACTATTGGATGCATAATAACATGATCACTATCAATGGTCAAAAGATGGGAAAGAGCCTGGGAAACTTTATCACTTTGGAACAATTCTTTACCGGGAATCATACAAGTTTGACCCAAGCTTATAGCCCAATGACGATTCGTTTCTTTATTCTTTCGGCACATTATCGTGGTACTGTCGACTTCTCTAATGAGGCTTTGGAAGCTGCTCAGAAAGGATATGAGAGACTGAAGAATGCCTTTGATGACCTCGAACGCGTTCCTGTGAGCAATCATTGCGATGCAGAGACCCAGCAGTTTGTTAAGAACTTCCGCCAACGTTGCTATGATGCAATGAATGACGACTTGCAAACACCACTCGTAATCAGCTATCTTTTCGAAGCATGTCACCTCATAAATACACTTCTTGACCATAAAACTACGATTGATTCTGATAGTCTTCATGAGCTAAGTGAAGCGATGAAACTCTTTGCTTTCAACCTTTTGGGCTTGAAAAACGAAAAGGGTGACAACAACGAAGCACGCGAAGAAGCCTATGGAAAGGTGGTAGACATGGTGTTAGATTTGCGTGCTAAGGCTAAGGCGGATAAGGATTGGGCAACCAGCGACAAGATACGCGATGCACTTTCTGAGGCTGGTTTTGAAGTAAAAGATACGAAAGATGGAGTCACTTGGAAACTAAACCGATGATGATTGCATTGGACTAACAATAGGAAACTGCGCTATACTCACACGAATATAGCGCAGTTTTCTTTGCTTTATAAATGATATGGTTCTCAAACTCCACTAATACGAAAAAACAAACTGACTGAAATCACACTGCAATCTGCCTCATTTTACTCGATGATTTGATTCAGTTTACTCGGTAATTTGACGCACTTCATTTTGCTATCCCATTCACTCTTTAAAACTTTAACACTTGGGGCGCGTGACTATATCGTGCAATTTCTTCTTCAGTCATATATTTCTTAAGTGTCGGATAATGGTATTTGAGATAACTTTCTAAGTTTGATGGCACATTAACTTGTAATGGACCAAAGGGGCGTTTGACTAAATTTTCAAGGTCAACTACGGGAATATGGTCGGCCGAAATCATCACATTATTATAATAGGTGACGTGTTTCTTATTATAATAAGTCAGGATTTTGTGAAGCAAAGCATAGATAAGGCGCTTTGGAATGAAGGTAGCAACAAGACGAGTCACCAAGCAATTCAAGAAGGTTTGACGCTGGGGATGCTCTATTTCGCAATGACCGAAGTAGCGCCAAAGCCATACTTCTTTCGCCTGGAAGCACACATCAATGAGATTTGCAAGTTTCCTTTGCCGACGTTCTGCCTTCGGTGAGTCTGGAATATGGTCGAAAGGAATCACATCAATGAATATACCTTGGTGCATAGGGATGTTCTTTACCGTTTCTTCTACATACAAAGTGTTGTTTTTTCTGACCTTAGCGAAGTAATAAGGGGTATGTGGTTCTGTTGCGAAACATTGCAAAAAATACGACGAATTCAATAGTTTCGGTGCCTCTTTAATAAAGCGTTCATAGTCATCTCGCTTCATTCCAATGTCAATATCATCGTCGAAAGGTACTATTTCGCCCCAAAAGTGAACGCCGATTGCCGATCCTCCAATCATAAAGAAAGGGGTATCAAGCAGTCGACACACACGATCGATTTCGACAAGGATTTCATATAGCACGCCATGTAACTGTTTTAATTCGGCAGGCTGATAGCTTTTATTCTCCATTTTCTATGTAGTTGATAGCTCATGATGGGGCATGTGAATTGCAAAAACATTGTTATATTGGCATGACAAAGCTGTCATTAGCTTGTCATTCAACAGCACATCCTTCATGAGATGACGCAAAGGTAGTGAAAAAACCATATATCTGAGTGGTTAAACAAACTTAATTATAATTTTTGTTTATATGCTTTCATCTTGGCATAATAGTTGTATTATAACAGAAAACGAGGCAAACTGACAGCTAAACCACGCAAACCCTCATAATTAGGTATTGCAGTTTTGAATATTTTTTGTTATCTTTGCCACACGAAAACATAGAGAACTCTATAACAAAAAGAACTATGAAGATTGAAAAAATCCATGCAAGAGAGATCCTCGATTCAAGAGGTAATCCAACAGTTGAAGTAGAAGTAACCCTCGAAAACGGTGTAATGGGCCGTGCAAGTGTACCATCTGGTGCATCAACGGGTGAGAATGAAGCCCTCGAACTGCGTGATGGCGACAAGCAACGCTATGGTGGTAAGGGTGTACTTAAGGCTGTAGAGAACGTCAATAACGTTATTGCTCCTGCCCTAAAAGGCGAGGATGTACGCAACCAACGCGCTCTCGATTACAAGATGTTAGCACTTGATGGTACGCCAACTAAGAGCAAACTTGGTGCTAATGCCATTCTTGGTGTGAGCTTAGCTGTGGCACAAACCGCTGCAAAAGCACTCAATTTACCATTGTATCGCTATATTGGTGGCGCCAACACTTACGTGCTTCCAGTTCCTATGATGAATATAATTAACGGTGGAGCTCATAGTGATGCACCAATCGCTTTCCAAGAGTTTATGATTCGTCCAGTAGGTGCTTCTTCAGAGAAAGAGGCTATTCGAATGGGTGCAGAGGTATTCCACGCATTGGCAAAGAACTTGAAGAAGCGTGGTCTTTCTACTGCAGTAGGTGATGAAGGCGGTTTCGCTCCTAAGTTTGATGGTATCGAAGACGCTCTTGATTCAATCATTCAGGCTATCAAGGACGCTGGTTACGAGCCAGGAAAAGACGTTAAGATTGCTATGGACTGCGCTGCTTCAGAGTTTGCAGTACAGGAGAATGGCCAGTGGTTCTATGACTATCGTCAACTGAAGAACGGCATGCCAAAGGATCCTAACGGTAAGAAGTTCACAGCAGATGAGCAGATTGCTTACCTCGAACAACTCATTACAAAGTATCCTATCGACTCAATTGAGGACGGACTCGATGAGAATGACTGGGAGAACTGGGTGAAACTGACCGCTAAGATTGGTGATCGTTGCCAGTTGGTTGGTGATGATTTGTTTGTAACTAACGTTAAATTCCTCGAGAAAGGTATTAAGATGGGAGCCGGAAATGCTATCCTTATCAAGGTTAACCAGATTGGTTCTCTCACTGAAACCCTTGAAGCTATTGAGATGGCACACCGCCATGGCTACACAACGGTTACTTCTCACCGCTCTGGAGAGACTGAGGATACAACCATTGCAGACATTGCTGTCGCTACAAACTCAGGCCAAATCAAGACTGGTTCAATGAGCCGCACTGACCGTATGGCTAAGTACAACCAGCTCATCCGCATCGAAGAAGAACTTGGTTGCGTAGCAAAATATGGCTATACTAAGCTTCGCTAAATCGTAAATCAACTTTCATAACACCACGTTATGATTGATGATGTGGCTTCATATACACTTTTTGAAAGTGTTGTGAGCTGTGGATGGACTGCCAAATAGCCATTCGACACCTGCCAAAGCGCAGAGAGTCGTCAATTATAACCACGCGTTTTGAATATTGATTTCTAAATTCATATGGGGTAACCGACATTGTTCGGTTACCCTTTTTTATGCCAATAACCTCATGCCTACCCATAGTTTACGCTTCAAGCCAAATCATTTAAGTCAAACTTCCACCTTATTATATTATATAGAATGAAGCCTTCAAGTTTGCAACATGCAATAAAATGAAAGCTGAAAAGCGCGTTCTCCATGATTAATAAAACTCAAAAAGAAAGTTCGTTTGAGTCATAATACATCCATATATGCCACAAACAAACTTCCTTTTCCTATGGTTTTATCGACTCAATCAGCCGATTTATACTTCAAACAACTTATCCTTCAACAATAGAATACTATCATTTCAGCAACGCATTCGATTCTTTTCCTTATCTGATGAAAAGCAACTCACGATATTTTGGCAATGTCCAAAGCTCATCACTCACCACAAGTTCAAGCTTATCTACCTGATAACGAATGGCTGCCATCTTAGGAACGATATTGTCATGATAGGCAATTGCCTTCTCGCGGGCATCCTCAATACGGTTCGCAACCTTACGAGCGTTGACGAGTTCTTCAACTCCTGACTCTATGAGTTGCGTGCGTTCTGCAATCTCCTTGATAATTTTTATGTTGCGTTCCGTTAGGAGTTTCCCTTCCTCCCGACCGAAAATATCAATCATACTCTGCACATTCTTGGCCAATTGACTTTGATAATGTGTAGCAATTGGAACGATATGATTCATCACAAGGTCACCAATGACGCGCGCTTCTATTTGTATTTTCTTCGTGTAAGTCTCCCATTTAACTTCATTTCGAGCCTTAAGTTCATCGTGACTCATGACATTTGTCAACTCAAACATAGCCACACTGTCCTCATCTAAATAACGATCGAAGCACACAGGGCACGAAGATTCGCTGTCAAGTCCGCGCTTCTTAGCCTCCTCTTTCCATTCATCACTATATCCATTGCCGTCAAAACGAATGGGTTTACAAGTCTTGATATCCTCACGAATGACGTCAATGATAGCACTGGTCTTATCTTCTCCCCCAGCAATGAGCGCGTCAACACGTTGCTTAAAGTTAGTCAAGGCCTCAGCAACTGCAGCATTCAATACAATCATTGCACTCGCACAATTGGCTTCACTGCCTACCGCGCGGAACTCAAATCTATTTCCTGTGAAGGCAAAGGGCGACGTTCTGTTGCGATCAGTGTTATCAATGAGCAGCTCAGGTATCTCTGGTATGCCGAGCTTCATGCCCTTCTTACCCGACACAGTGAATAAATCCTTCTTGTCTGCAAGTTCAATATGGTCGAGCAAATCAGTGAGTTGCTTTCCTAAAAACGATGAGATGATGGCAGGAGGAGCCTCGTTTGCACCCAGTCGATGGTCATTAGTTGCACTCATAACACTGGCTTTTAACAACCCGTTATGACGATAAACTGCCATCAAAGTCTCTACAATGAAGACAACAAAACGCAGGTTATCTTCGGCCGTTTTCCCTGAACGATGCAATAGTATGCCCGTATCGGTCGTGAGACTCCAGTTGTTATGCTTTCCACTTCCATTGATTCCATCGAATGGTTTCTCGTGTAACAACACTCTAAACCCATGTTTGTTTGCCACCTTCTTCATTAGGCTCATCAACACCATATTATGGTCAACAGCAAGGTTACATTCCTCAAATATCGGCGCCAACTCAAACTGACCAGGGGCCACTTCGTTATGCCTTGTCTTGCAGGGGATACCAAGTTCAAGTGCTTGTATCTCCAAATCTTTCATAAAAGCCTGTACTCTCTCGGGGATAGTACCAAAGTAATGGTCGTCCATCTGTTGGTTTTTAGCCGAATCATGGCCCATCAACGTGCGACCGGTAAGCATTAAGTCGGGGCGAGTTGAATAGATATCAGCGTCTACAAGGAAATATTCCTGCTCCCAACCCAAGTTGGCTGTCACCTTCTTTACATCCTTATTGAAGTAGTGACACACCTTAGTGGCAGCCACATTCACGGCATGAAGCGAGCGCAACAAAGGCGCTTTATAATCCAAAGCCTCACCCGTGTAAGAGATAAATATAGTCGGTATGCACAAGGTATCATCGATAATGAACACTGGAGAGGTAGGATCCCAGGCGCTATATCCACGTGCTTCAAACGTGTTTCGAATGCCTCCGTTAGGAAAAGAAGAAGCATCAGGCTCTTGCTGTGCCAGTAATTTCCCTGAGAACTCTTCTATCAAACCACCCTTTCCGTCGTGTTCTACAAAGGCATCATGCTTTTCTGCCGTCCCTTCTGTTAGCGGTTGGAACCAATGAGTGTAGTGAGTGACACCGTTTTCCATTGCCCATTGCTTCATGGCATGAGCCACATCGTCGGCAATAGAGCGGTCAAGTTGTGCGCCATTGTCAATGACATCTGTCAACTTCTCATACACATCAAGTGGCAGATACTTATACATCTTCTGACGATTGAACACCTTTTTAGCGAAGTATTCACTTGGACGCTCTTGTGGAACAGCAACATCTAACGGACGTTTCCTAAACGCTTCTGCTACAGCCTCAAATCTTAAGTTTACCATTTTCCTGTTCTTTATGATGAATGTTATATCTTCTTTCTATACAACTCTTGTTGCAAATATACGCTTTTCTCGTCAACTTTGTTCTCGATGGATGCGTAATTTCTTTTCCAAATCACGCTTTTCTGTATTCGTTTCAATGGCTCTCTGTTCAAAAAGCCTCCTCTTTCATGAAACACTATCCTCCGAAACTCGTCACAAATCCTATGAATGTATGAAACAAAAAAAGACTCCCACGCACGCCGTGAGAGTCCTTTCTATACCTTATTCTTACCAAAACTTATTCTGTTTCTCGTCGTATTTGAAACCAACCGCAGCCAGTTTATCTTCCAAATCCTTACGATTCACGTTCATATCATCACATAGTTCATCAAGTGAACCATAGTTATCGCGCAGCAACATATTAACTGCACTATAAAGAATCATTGGGTCATTGGGTAATCTATCCATATTACTTGCTTTTTACCAACATTTATTTTCAACTGCAAAAGTAATACAAATAATTTATAATCAACAAGAGAAATGCTACGAATCTTCACCATCTTAAGGGATAAAATAATATGGCTTGCAATGCAATTGATAATCAACGTTGTAGGCGTTGAACTAAAACGGAATTATAAACAGCGTCATTTCACGCGCTAAAATGCGTCAAATGGTCGTGTGTTTTTCCGTATTCTACACGATGAAATGACGCAAACCATTTTACGCTTTATTATCAACAACGCCACCCTCACAATTGTTTCACCACGCAACTCCGTAGGTATTGCGCCATTATTCCAATGAATGAATTTCGCAATATAAATGTCCTCATGGTGCAACTCGGTACGAGTTGTTCTTTTGATAGCCCGGGGTTGGCGAGGAACGAGCC
>ERZ772909.1129-NODE-1129-length-15223-cov-11.204246_pt1 | contig 15223 bp, 13 predicted proteins | sample MGYA00511137_ERZ772909 | MGnify/ENA primary metagenome ERZ772909 (study PRJEB29015, sample SAMEA2738095) | human oral metagenome | biome: human oral; feature: human-associated habitat; material: saliva | place: China | collected 2270 ... | reverse complement strand
GACGACGGGATTCTCCTGGACGGAGTCCTGTCAAGTCTAGATGTCCAAAACGGGTTCGTGACAACTTGTCCACTTGGAGACCGACAGCTTCAAACATCTTTTTAACCTGATGGTTACGCCCTTCATGGATGGTCAACTGTACCACAGAGCGATTTTTAACTGGATCCATTTTGAGAATTTCATAAACAGCTGGCTTGGTTTTCTTGCCATCAATCTCAAGTCCACGGGTCAAGGGGCGGAGATTATCCTTATTGGCCACACCTTTAACACGCGCGACATAAACCTTGTCAATCTCATTACGAGGGTGAATCATCTCATCCGTAAAATCCCCATCATTGGTCAAAATCAAGACTCCTGATGTATCCCAGTCCAAACGACCTACAGGGTAGATGCGCTCTTTCACGTTGGGCAAGAGGTCGACAACCGTCTTGCGGCCCTTGTCATCTGTCACACTGGAAATGACACCGCGTGGTTTGTTAAGCAGATAATAGACCTTTTCTTCGTTGTAGATAGGTTGACCTTCAACTTCGACCTTGTCGCCTGACTTGATGGTCGTTGCTAGTTCACGCACCACTTGGCCGTTAACCGTTACCAAGCCTTGCTTGATCAGCTCTTCTGCTTTTCTCCTACTGGCCACACCTGCGTGGGCAATATACTTATTGATTCTCATCTTCTTCTATCCTTTCACCAAATAATTGGCTTTCTTGGGCTTGAATCTCAAGCTCATCAATCACTGGTAATTCTTCCAAATGGTTAATTCCCATGTAATCTAGGAAATAATCTGTTGTCACATAGAGGTTGGGGCGTCCCAACACTTCTTTTTTTCCGTCTTCCTTTATAAGGTCAAAAGCCTGCAACTTTGCCAAAGCCCCACTCGAGTTGACCCCACGGATGGCATCAATTTCTATCCGTGTGATGGGCTGTTTGTAGGCAATGATAGACAAGGTCTCAAGGGCAGCCCGAGATAAACTCTGGTTGATAGGTGCCTTAGAGTATTCCTTCAAAATCTCTGCAAATTGAGGCTTGGTCACCAATCTATAAGCACCACCAGTCTCAATCAGAGCCAAACTGGAATCTGGGTCCTTTTCATACTTCTGGGCTAATTTTTCTAAACTCTGTTGGATGCCTGTCGGTGGCAGAGAGAGGAGTTCAGCTAACTGGCGGACTCTAATCCCATCTTCACCCGCTACAAACAAGAGCGCTTCTATTTTTGCTAAAGTACTCATCTTTCCTCTCTATCAAGTCTAGCTTTGGGCCACTTGACTTTCTTCCTTCTTTTCCATGAGATAGATATCTCCGAAACTCTCCTCTTGCACGAGGATCAGCTCCTGGGTTTTGATTAACTCTAGGGTTGCCAAAAAGAGGGTGATGACCTCTTGGACATTCTGGGCTTCCTTGAACAAATCCTGCAAGCGCAATTGGTCTCGTCCAGCCAAGGACTCTTTCACGATAACCATCATGTCCTCAATCTTATACTCATCCCGCAAGATAGTCGTGTGATTCTGTGCAAACTCCTCTTTTTTCTTGGCTAGGATATTTGAAAAAGCCAAAAAGAGGTCAATGGTCGTCTTGTCATGCACAAGCTCCGCATCTTCGTAAATCAACTCTGTCGGCGCTTTGGAATAGTACTGGGCCCGTTCTTGGTGCTTGGCTTCCAAGTGCTCACCCAAGAGCTTGAACTTGCGGTATTCTTCGATTTGGGAAAGAAGATCCTGCTCTAGGTCATCCTCCAAGTCGGTCACTTCCGCTACCTTTGGAAGAAGCTTGCGGCTCTTGATCAGCATGAGCTGACTGGCCATAACCATGTACTCGCCCGTCACTTCCAGACGCATGGCCTGCAGGGTTGAGACATAGGCTAGATACTGTTCGATGACTTCCGTAATGGGCACATCGTAGATATCCATCTGGTACTTAGAAACCAGGTGCAAGAGCAAGTCCAGGGGCCCTTCAAAATCTTTTAATTTAATATCCATTATCTATATTTTTCTAAGGTCAGGACTGTTTTTAATCCTAATTTTTTTGCAATTTCGTACAAATCGACCTTGTTTTCAATTTGTCTTAGAATGAACTGTTCCCGCAAGGCTTGGGCTGATAAGGCTGGAAAACCTTTCTCCTTGACAAAAGCTTCTAACTGACGAAAGGCCCACTGACGGGAATAGGCTTTCCCTCCCCTTTCAAAGAGGTAGATCTGGCCCATCAAGGGTTCCAATTCTGAAAGCAAGATCGTGGGAATAGTGACAATCCTCTGTTGGGAAGGTTTTTTGATTCGCAGCACCTGAAAATCCAGATTGATATCCTCAACCTTGAGAGCTAAAATCTCACTCGGCAAGAGCCCCATTTCTAGGATTAAGAGCGCTAGCAAGCGACCCTCTGGATAGTCACTTTCTTGCCAAAAAGAGTCTAGGTCTAGAATCTCTGGTTTTTCAGTTTTCTTTTCAGCCTGTTTGGTTAATTCCAAACGGTAAAAGCTTTCCACTTCCCCTTTTTGATAGAGAAAGTAGAGAAATTGGTTACAGGCCGAAATCTTCCGCTTTTGAGCGCTGATTTTTAGATTGACTAGCTGGGCTTGGTAAATCTTGAGACTAGTCTCCGAAATCCGCCCACCTACAATATCTAAAAATTGCTCCAAATCATACTTATAGGACTGCTTTGAATTGACAGATAAGCCCTGCTTTTCCTCTAAGAAATCTGAAATCCTGTCTCTCATTTGCATCGAATCTCATATCCCTTACTAAAATCATGCAAAAGGGCATTGACTGCCTTGAGGATAGACTTGCGCGTGATAATTCCTTGGAAAGTCCCTGACGCATCCACAACCGGCAAGAAGGACTCATCTACCAAATTGTGTAAGACCTCCGTAATGGTAAAATCAGGCGAAACGACCGCTACGTCCGTTTTCGTCATATGAACAATATCCGTATCCGCCATGATTTCTTGGCTCAGGTCATGCTCCATCTGATAAGCCATAATATCTCTGAGCCCAATCGTCCCAACAAACTGTTTTTCATCTGTCACAACGGGAACACGGGTATAGGTCATCTGACTGAGCAAGAGGGTAGCGTGATCCGCATTGTGGGTATCAATCAACACAGCCAGATTTTTAGCAGGAGTCAAAAATGTTTCCTCCTGCCCCAACAAGAAAGTCTCAAACTCCTTGGCAATCATCGGCTAAACTCCTTGGACAAGCCCGGATACACCTCATGGTCTCGTGTCAAAAAGTCCACTTTGAAATAACTGTCATCAATCTCCACACGAGCATAGAGACATTCTCTGATGGTCCCACGTGGTTGACTGATGGAACCTGGATTTAGAAAGAGGGTCTTGCCTTCCATCCAAGCACTTGGCACATGCAAGTGACCATAAAGACAGATATCGGCCTCTTCTTCCTGAGCCCAGTAGTCCAACTTTTGAAAGTTGAAATTGATGTCAAACAAGTGACCATGGGTTTGGATAATCTTGGTCGAACCAAGCTCAGTCACCAAACGTTCTGGGTAGCCGGCGTAGAAGTCCATGTTCCCTTTAACAACACGGATGCCTTCCCAAAGGGGAGAATCAGGACGCAGTTCAGAATCGCCGTTATGAAAAACGGCATCAACTTTGCCTACATAGCGATCACGGATTTCTTCCACAATCAAGCTATCGCCATGGGAATCGCTCATTACAATGATGGTTTGCTTTGCCATGATGGAAATACCTCCAAAAGTTTCTTAACGGCTAAGGCACGGTGAGATTGACTATTTTTTTCTTCAAGGGTTAATTCAGCTGATGATTTACCTGTCTCTCCCACAAGGAAGAGAGGGTCATAGCCAAAGCCATTTTCACCCTTAGGTTCAAAGTTAATGTAGCCAGGCCAGTCTGCTTCAACAACCAAGCTTTCCTTGTTTGGACTGGCCACGACTAGGGTTGTATGGAATTGAGCCGAGCGGTCCTTGAGTTCAAAGACCATGGCCAATTCGTGCAAGAGTTTGGCATTGTTTTCACGGTCAGTAGCTCCCACACCTGCGAAACGAGCTGACCAGACACCTGGCAAGCCACCAAGGACATCGACTTTGAGACCTGAGTCATCTGCCAAAACCATCTTGCCCGTTAATTGAGAAATGGTTTCTGCCTTGAGACGGGCATTTTCTTCGAAGGTCATGCCTGTTTCTGCTACTTCAGGCAGGTCAGGATAGTCATTAAGATTTTCCACATCATAGCCTAGTTTGTCAAAGATAGCTCGGAATTCCTTGGTCTTGCCCTCGTTACGAGTCGCAATCAATAAGGTTTCTCTAACTTTGCTTGTCTCAAAGAAATCATGAACATTGACCCCTTCTTTAGGCAATTCCACATGCAGGAGTTGCCCATTTTCAACCAAGAGTAAAGCCCCCTGACGTTGGATGACTTCCACATTTCGTCCCATTTCTTGGTTGAGGATATCTACCACAAAAGACAATAAACGGTAGAGAGAACCATAGCGTAAAACAGTAACAGAAACAGGAAAACCTCGATCCTCATCTCGAAATCTTTGGGCAAACTCCAATAGAGGAAAATCCAAGTCATCATCCGTCAACGTCCGGACGCCACCAAAAATACCATAGGACCCGACATACCAGTCCTGTTCATCCTTATATTCATAAATTTTATTTGTCATAATTCTACATGCTCCACATGAATCTCTTTTTCCAGCCATTCTTCACCAATTTGTGCAAAACTTTGGCTGCTGGCTGTTGTGTAAAAACGGTGATGGAGTGGTCCAGCATCGCGACCACGATTGATTTCAAAATAATTAAGTAAGACTGAGATATCTCGTACGCACTCTGCCCCACTATCAATGAGCTGAACCTTGGGTCCCATGACATTTTGAATAATAGGTCTGAGCAGTGGATAATGGGTACAACCCAAAATCAGGCTATCCACCTTTCCAACCAAGGGACGCAGGGTTTCATAGACCACTTTCTTGGTGACACTGGTTGACAGAGCACCAGACTCCACCAAGGGAGCAAACTTGGGACAGGCCAAACTCTCCACCTGTAAGTCCGGATCCAAATCATGGATTTTCTGACGGTAAATATCAGATTGTACCGTCATGGGAGTTCCAATCACTCCGATTTTCCCACCTTGACTGGACTTGATAGCTGCCGAAGCTCCTGGCAAAATCACACCTAGGACAGGAATATCTAGTTGAGCCTTGATTTCTTCCCAGACGACCGCAGTCGCAGTATTACAAGCAATGACAATCATTTTGACATCCTTGGTCAAGAGAAAGTTGACCAACTGCCAAGTATATTCACGAATTTGCTCAGCAGGACGGGGACCATAGGGCGCCCGCGCCGAATCTCCAATATAGACGATTTCTTCATGGGGAAGCTGGCGCATGAGCTCGCGCACAACGGTCAAGCCCCCGACACCCGAATCCAAAAAACCAATTGGTCGATTATCCATACAGTCTTCTTTCTAGTCTTTTTTCTGATTGATAGTTCATTATGATTATTTATCTTTATGAACCGAATGACAGCCTAATCAATAACTATCTCTCTTAATCATAATCAAATATCAATAGAATGCAAGGAAAAAGTCTCATCCCTAAACCCTTAGCCAACATAGTGAGAAGTCTGGAACTTTCATCCCAGACTTTTCCTTATTTATTTTTTCTTTTTATTGTTAGCAAGGGCTGCCTTTTGTTGGCGGATGATTTGGTGGTAAACTTGTTGTACCTTAGCTTCGCTTGGTTTTTGACCATTTGCACTCAAAAGAGTACGAACTGCTTCAGCATTCAAACGTGGGTTGTCAGCGAATTCTTTTTCGATTTGCTTACGAACCAAGTACATTCCTCCAAGAGCTCCCCCTAGAAAAGCTAGCACAATCAATACAATTGCTAATAGTAAATCCATCATATTTCTCCTGTTTCTTTTTGAGTCTCTTTCATTATACCATAAACTAGCCACCCTGACTAGTTTGTTTTACGCTTTCAGAGATGAGTAAGCTGTAATTAAAGTTGGCTTATCTTTCTAGTCAAAACTAGAAAGAATATAAAAAATACACTCTCTTACCATTCGTTTCCTCCACTTTTTTAATACAAAACAATATCAAATATATATCCTTCTCTAATCCTCTTGACAACACTTCATTAGCTGGTAAAATTAGATTAACAATACAATATAGAAACAAAAGTTCGCCTCATTAAAAATGAAAGCGCTTTTAATTAATAAAGGAGGTTTCTATGGAAAAAATTTGGAGGGAGAAATCCTGTCGCTACAGTATTCGAAAGCTAACAGTCGACACAGCCTCTGTTTTGCTTGGAGCGGTTTTTCTAGCTAGTCATACTGTCTCTGCTGATACTACTGAAGTAAAGCAAAAAGAGGCTACACTGGAGAAAACTACAGCTAAGAAAGATACCGTTACGAAAACAACTGAATCAACCGAGCACACACAGCCAAGCGAAGCAGTTGACCATTCAAAACCAGTTCTAGCTGATAATAGTTCTTCTGAAAGCAAACCCGCTGAGGCTGATGTTACTTCTGCTACAACTAATCAAGCCAGTACTGAGGCTATTGTAAAACCTAATGAAAATAAGGAAACCGAAAAACCAGAACTACCTGTGACAGAACAAAGCAACTATCAGCTAAACTATGATCGACCAACAGCTCCTTCCTATGATGGCTGGGAAAAACAAGCACTCCCAGTTGGGAATGGTGAAATGGGTGCTAAGGTTTTTGGTCTCATAGGCGAGGAGAGAATCCAATACAACGAAAAAACTCTTTGGTCAGGTGGACCGAGTCCCGACAGTACCGACTATAATGGAGGAAACTATCAGGAACGGTATAAAATTTTAGCAGAAATTCGTAAGGCTCTTGAAGACGGAGATCGCCAAAAAGCCAAACGATTAGCTGAACAAAATCTAGTTGGACCAAACAACGCCCAGTATGGACGTTATCTAGCCTTTGGTGATATCTTCATGGTCTTCAATAACCAGAAAAAGGGGCTGGATACAGTTACAGACTATCACCGTGGTTTGGATATCACAGAAGCCACTACTAGAACTTCTTACACCCAAGATGGAACGACCTTTAAAAGAGAAACCTTCTCAAGTTACCCTGATGATGTTACTGTTACTCACTTGACCCAAAAAGGGAACAAAAAACTTGATTTTACAGTTTGGAATAGCTTAACAGAAGATTTACTTGCTAACGGAAACTACTCAGCGGAATATTCTCACTACAAGAGTGGCCATGTTACGACAGACCCAAATGGTATCCTACTAAAAGGTACAGTCAAAGATAATGGCCTCCAGTTCGCATCCTATCTAGGAATTAAAACGGACGGAAAAGTTACTGTCCATGAGGATAGTTTAACAATCACAGGAGCTAGCTACGCTACGCTTTTACTCAGTGCCAAGACTAACTTTGCTCAGAATCCAAAAACAAACTATCGCAAAGACATTGACCTCGAAAAAACAGTTAAAGGAATTGTCGAAGCAGCTAGGGGCAAAGACTACGAGACACTTAAAAAGAACCATATCAAAGACTATCAAAGCCTCTTTAACCGCGTCAAACTAAACCTAGGTGGAAGCAATGCTGCTCAAACGACAAAAGAGGCCCTTCAAACCTATAACCCAACAAAAGGGCAAAAACTGGAAGAACTCTTCTTCCAATACGGACGTTATTTATTGATTAGTTCGTCTCGTGATCGGACAGATTCCCTTCCTGCCAACCTACAAGGAGTCTGGAATGCCGTAGATAATCCACCTTGGAACGCTGATTACCACCTCAATGTCAATTTGCAAATGAACTATTGGCCAGCCTACATGAGCAATCTAGCTGAAACAGCCAAGCCAATGATCAATTACATTGACGATATGCGTTACTATGGCCGTATCGCTGCTAAGGAATACGCCGGTATCGAATCCAAAGATGGACAAGAAAATGGATGGCTGGTTCATACCCAGGCGACACCATTTGGCTGGACTACTCCTGGTTGGAATTACTATTGGGGTTGGTCGCCAGCAGCTAATGCCTGGATGATGCAGAACGTCTATGACTACTATAAATTCACCAAGGATGAAACTTATCTAAAAGAAAAGATTTATCCAATGCTCAAGGAAACAGCTAAGTTCTGGAATTCCTTCTTACACTATGACCAGGCCAGCGACCGTTGGGTATCTTCTCCATCCTATTCACCTGAACACGGTACTATTACCATTGGAAATACCTTTGACCAATCACTAGTCTGGCAGCTATTCCATGACTACATGGAAGTTGCCAACCATCTGAATGTCGACAAAGACCTAGTTACAGAGGTCAAGGCTAAATTTGACAAACTAAAACCACTTCACATTAACAAAGACGGACGCATCAAGGAATGGTACGAAGAAGACAGTCCACAATTCACTAATGAAGGTATTGAAAATAACCACCGCCACGTTTCCCATCTGGTAGGTCTCTTCCCAGGTACGCTCTTTAGCAAGGACCAGGCTGAATACTTAGAAGCTGCGCGTGCAACTTTGAACCATCGCGGAGATGGTGGTACTGGTTGGTCTAAGGCCAATAAAATCAACCTCTGGGCTCGTCTCTTAGACGGTAACCGTGCCCATCGCTTGCTCGCTGAACAGCTCAAATATTCAACCCTAGAAAACCTTTGGGACACGCACGCACCTTTCCAAATCGATGGAAACTTTGGAGCAACCAGTGGGATTGCAGAAATGCTTCTCCAATCACACACTGGCTACATTGCACCATTGCCAGCCCTTCCAGATGCTTGGAAAGACGGTCAGGTTTCTGGTCTGGTTGCTCGCGGTAACTTTGAAGTCAGCATGAAGTGGAAAGATAAAAACCTGCAAAGCTTGTCCTTCCTTTCAAATGTCGGTGGAGACCTAGTTGTAGATTATCCAAATATCGAAGCCCGTCAGGTTAAGGTTAATGGCAAATCTGTCAAAGCAACTGTTCTTAAAGATGGCCGCATTCAACTGGCAACACAAAAAGGTGATGTCATTACCTTTGAACATTTCCCTGGTCGTGTAACCAGTCTGACAGCAGTTAGACAAAATGGCGTCACTGCCGAACTTACCTTCAACCAAGTAGAAGGCGCTACCCACTATGTTATCCAAAGACAAGTGAAAGACGAATCCGGCCAAACCTCTGCAAGCAGAGAATTTGTGACCAATCAAACCCATTTTATCGACCGCTCACTCGATCCTCAACTCGCCTACACTTATACTGTTAAGGCTATGCTGGGTAATGTTTCTACACAGGTATCCGAAAAGGCCAATGTAGAAACCTATAACCAATTGATGGATGACCGTGATAGCCGAATCCAATACGGTTCTGCATTTGGAAACTGGGCAGACTCAGAATTATTTGGAGGAACAGAGAAGTTTGCCGACCTTTCACTAGGTAACTATACAGATAAAGATGCGACAGCAACCATTCCTTTCAATGGTGTTGGCATTGAAATCTATGGTCTCAAATCATCTCAATTGGGAATCGCTGAAGTCAAGATCGATGGTAAATCAGTCGGTGAACTGGACTTCTATACTGCAGGTGCAACTGAAAAAGGTAGCCTTATCGGTCGCTTCACAGGATTGTCAGATGGTGCTCATGTGATGACTATCACTGTAAAACAAGAGCATAGACACCGTGGCAGTGAGCGCTCCAAAATTTCCTTAGACTACTTTAAAGTTTTACCGGGACAAGGAACAACCATTGAAAAAATGGATGACCGCGACCCTCGCATTCAATACGGATCTCAATTCAAAGATTGGAGCGATACTGAATTATATAAGAGCACAGAAAAATATGCGGACATCAATAACGCCGACCCAAGTACTGCTTCAGAAGCTCAAGCAACCATTCCATTTACTGGAACAGGTATTCGAATTTACGGACTCAAAACATCCGCTCTCGGAAAAGCTCTCGTGACACTGGATGGAAAAGAAATGCCAAGTCTAGACTTCTACACTGCTGGCGCTACCCAAAAGGCAACCTTAATTGGAGAATTTACTAATCTGACCGATGGTAATCATATTTTGACATTGAAAGTTGATCCAAATTCACCAGCAGGTCGCAAGAAAATTTCTCTAGATTCATTTGATGTGATTAAGGCTCCAGCTGTAAGCTTGGATAGTCCAAGTATCGCACCACTTAAGGAAGGGGATAAAAACATCTCTTTAACTCTTCCTGCTGGAGATTGGGAAGCCATCGCTGTGACCTTCCCAGGCATCAAAGATCCACTCGTTTTACGCAGGATAGACGATAATCATCTAGTTACGACTGGAGATCAGACTGTCTTATCAATTCAGGATAATCGGGTACAAATCCCTATCCCTGACGAAACCAATCGAAAAATTGGAAATGCGATAGAAGCTTATTCTATCCAGGGAAATACAACAAGCAGTCCTGTCGTAGCTGTCTTTACCAAAAAGGATGAGAAGAAGGTTGAGAATCAGCAGCCAACTACAAGTAAGGGAGATGACCCTGCTCCTATTGTAGAAATTCCTGAATACACTAAGCCTATCGGTACAGCAGGACAGGAACAACCGCCTGTAGTAAATATTCCGGAGTATACTAAACCTATCGGCACAGCAGGACAGGAACAACCGCCTGTAGTAAACATTCCTGAGTACACTAAACCTATCGGTACAGCGGGACAAGAACTGCCACCTACCGTTTCTATTCCTGAGTACACTGAGCCTATCGGAACGGCTGGACAGGAACAACCGCCTACTGTTTCTATCCCTGAATACACTAAACCTATCGGAACAGCGGGACAGGAACAACCCCCTGTAGTAAATATTCCTGAGTACACTCAACCTATCGGCACAGCAGGACTAGAACAACCGCCTACTGTTTCTATTCCTGAGTACACTCAACCTGTCGGGACAGCGGGACAAGAACAAGCTCCTACTGTTTCTGTTCCTGAATATAAACTTCGTGTCTTAAAGGATGAAAAGACTAAAGTTGAAATTATTGGAGGAGCGACTGACTTAGAGGGAATTTCTCACATTTCTAGCAGACGTGTATTAGCTCAAGAACTATTTGGTAAGACCTATGATGCTTACGATCTTCACCTTAAAAATTCAACAGATCATAGTTTACAACCAAAAGGAACTGTCTTGGTCCGCTTGCCTATTTCCTCAGCTGTCGAAAATGTCTACTACCTAACTCCATCAAAAGAGTTACAGGCACTCGATTTTACTATTCGCGAGGGAATGGCAGAATTTACGACTAGCCATTTCAGTACCTATGCAGTCGTTTATCAAGCTAATGGAGCATCAACTACTGCAAATCAAAAACCAAGTGAAACAGATATCAAGCCATTAGCCAACAGCTCAGAGCAAGTTTCATCTAGTCCAGGACTTGCTCAATCGACATATTATTCTCCTAAAGAACAACTTCCAGCTACTGGTGAAACATCCAATCCACTACTATTCTTATCAGGATTGAGTCTAGTCCTAACAGCAACTTTTCTACTTAAGAGTAAGAAGGATGAGTCCAACTAACTTTTAAGCACACAAAAACCAGGATGAAGTTTATCTTCATCCTGGTTTTTGATTAAAATCAAACATGTTTATCTTAGATGCTAAAAAGGAAACATCAGAACATGGATTCATCTGTCTAATTCTGCCTATTCTTATCCGAATGCGTTAGCTCTCCGTATATTATCCTCAATCCCTTTTTTCTCGAATCCCTACCATGATATCTGTATATAAAACATCATTTATCTTGCTTGAAATATAAAATACAGGTGTAGATTCTTCTAAGTCATTATCAAGCAATAATTTGGTTAGCAGGTATATCCCCTTATCAAAGTCAACAGCTTCCTCTCCAGTAACTCGTACTCCTGCCATTCGAGGAACCAAAAAATAACTGTTATAGGCTGTCCCTTCCATTATCTCTTCTTTTCCTAGATAATCCTCATGAACGGGAAGATAGACTGTGATGTTGTATGTTCCATCTTCCAATTCTCCGATATGAGGGCATGAGTAAAATGGGTTGCTTTTAGGTGTATATCCTGCCGCTACAGCTGTTTGAATCATATCTTGAAAGGCTACTGCAATCTCATCACCCACAATATTATAGTTCACACTCAAGACATTACTCATCATTAAGGATTGATTCATACCATATGTAATTTCTGCCATTTTACTTCTCCACTGGGATAATCAAATCCACAAACAAATCATCATAAACTGGAATCAAGACTAGGTATAACTTATCCTGCAACTCCCAACCATGATCACGAATATAAGCTTTCATCTCCTCAATTGTTTCATCCAAGCTACCATCAAATAGAACCCGCTTGCTAATTCCTTCTATATCTAGAGATGCCTGATAATCCAGTTGACTTGTTGGCTCTACTTCAAATATAACTGGAATATAGACTCCCACATCTTGCTTTTCTTCGTTAAATTGAGTTGGAGTCATCTCAAAAATGGTTGGGCCATCTTTATAAATACCATCAGTACAGGGAAGGAGTTCTGTATGAACAAATAACTCCAATAGTTCATCCGCTTGAATCTGGACCTGGTCTGTCATCAAATGGCTCATATGTAGTTGTATTTCTTTAATCATCTTTAGTTACCTTTCTACTAAATCTATCTCTGTCAAATTCTCTGTTTGAAATCATATCTGGGTTTACTTTTATATGCTGGATTGAAGTCTCTTCCTCAACATCATTACGGTGTTGATAGGCATAGATAATATAAAACCATGTTCTGTATAAAGCAGGTCCAAAAAACATGAATAATAAAGAAGTTCCCCATCCCCAAAAATATTCATATCCAATTATCCCTAAAAAAATAAAGCAAAGAGATAAAATTACAGGAGGACCAAAGACAAAATTATAGAAATTTTTGGCGGCCTTTTCTGGTAAAATTTCCTCAGAGTCTAAGTCAACCATCAAACTCATAACAATATTCATAATAATGGAAAAGATTAGAGGAAGGAAAATTTTTAAACCAAGAAAACTATGGTCCCCACTCATAGCGCTAAAGCCAATAATGGCATAAATATGACCAGTTAGATACATGAGATAGGTTCCAAAACTAGTTAAAATTCCTCGTCTAAGGTCCAGTAAAAATACCAGATTTAAAATCCAAACAACAATCCCTGTAATAAGAAGCCCTTGATATAAGTCCTCATTTTTGAGAATCTCTAACCCTCCTGCAAAAAACATAAAAAATGCTATAGGATATATAATAAAAATCCCATTTAATACCCCCCACAGAGGAACGGGTCCGTGGACACTCCTTCTTTGAAGTTCAAACGTTTTTTTAATTCGTTCCAGTATCATTTAAACCATCCTCTCATACCTTTTAAAACTTTACTTTTTAAACCTATCTCTGTCAAATTCTCTGTTGGAAATCATATCTGGGTTTACTTCTATATGCTTGATTGTTCTTGTTTCCTTAACATCATGACGGTGTTGATAGGCATAGATAATATAAAGCCATGTTCGGTATAAATAAGGCCCCATAATCATGAAGAATACAGACACTCCCCATCCCCAAAAATATTCATATCCAATCATCGCTAAAAAAGCACAACAAAGAGACAAAATTACAGGAGGACCAAATAAAAAATTATAGATATTTTTGACGGCCTTTTCTGATAAAATTTCTTCAGAATCTAAGTTGACTAGACAAGTCCCAACAATCACAACTATAATAGCAAAAATAAGGGGGAGGAAAATTTTCAAACTAATAAAACTATGATCCCCACTCATAGCGCTAAAGCCAATAATGGCATAAATATGACCAGTTAGATACATGAGATAGGTTCCAAAACTAGTTAAAATTCCTCGTCTAAGGTCCAGTAAAAATACCAGATTTAAAATCCAAACAACAATCCCTGTAATAAGAAGCCCTTGATATAAGTCCTCATTTTTTAGAACCTCTAACCCTCCTGCAAAAAACATAAAAAAGGCTATAGGATATAAAATAAAAATCCCATTTAATACTCCCCACAGAGGAACTGGTCCGTGGACACTCCTTCTTTGAAACTCAAAAAATCTTTTGATTCTTTCAATAATCATTTAAACCATCCTCTCATGCCTTTTATCAGGCTATTGGCTCCTTTTTTAAGATTATCCGTAATATTAAACTTTTTATCAAGCAAGTCCAAACCTGCTACAACACCTGCGGATGCAAAAATAGCTGCGCCTCCAACTATCCAAGCCGGAGCTGTCGCACCAAAAACTAAACCTGCTAGCGCTGCTCCAACGCTAGCCCCAGCAATCCCTGCAACAGTTGTTCCCGCTGCCTTAGCCGCATCTATCACAAAACCTGTCGCCTTACTAGCCTCAACTTCATTTCCTCTCAATCCTTGACGTTTGGCCTCTTTTTCATTTTCACTGATATTTGAAAAAGTATCAACCACATCTAAAGCAGCTCCTACAACTGTAGCTCCTTTTAAAAACTTACCAAACTTCGTAGCAGATTTAAAGTTTGTTAGTCCTTCTTTAACAGAACCTATGAGTCCTTTCTCACTTGTAATTCCTTTCCACAGGCCTTTACCAGCATCCTTGAAACTTATTTCATTAGTGAATTCTTCTTTCAGTAGACTTCCAGTTGTAGACACAATTGATTTTCCGACACTAGCCACTTTGGTTCTAAATCGAGTTGTATTTGTAAAAGATTCGAAAACCTTACTCAATTCTTCGTTATATTTAGTGTAGCCTAGATTTTTCATAATGGATTTAAAGGCCTTTGAAACATCACCATTTTTATATTGAACAACTTCGTAAATACGACTACCACTTAATTTCTTACCAACTTTAAAATAATCATCTAATGACTTACCGAATTCTGTTGTTGCTTTAGAAACAATGATATCCCCTTTTTTATTTTTTCTAAAACGATAATACGCATATAAAGCTGCCAACATAGATTCCAATTCAAAATATTCAACTTTTTTATACAGACGATTTTCTTTTATATCTTTATACACATTAAATAATGCATCTATTAAGTCTTTATTTTCAGCTATCGTACCACTATACTTAGACTCAGCAAGCTGTTTTGCGAGAGCATTTTGATACTTCACAGCTTTGGAGTTGCTATGGATAGCTGAGTGTATCTCTGAAACTGAGTTTTTAAACCAAGTTCGATTATAATAATTTCTCGATGCGGTGTTCCCATATGGAAGAGGAGCATAACCTGATAGGGTAGCAATTTCACTATTTTGCATATCTACCTAATCTTCATTATAACATTTTCTCACCATATAGAAAATCCTAGAATAAAATCCTA
>ERZ772909.1128-NODE-1128-length-15245-cov-14.938907_pt1 | contig 15245 bp, 9 predicted proteins | sample MGYA00511137_ERZ772909 | MGnify/ENA primary metagenome ERZ772909 (study PRJEB29015, sample SAMEA2738095) | human oral metagenome | biome: human oral; feature: human-associated habitat; material: saliva | place: China | collected 2270 ... | reverse complement strand
CTGCGACCTCTTGCACCGGAGGCAAGCGCTCTATCCGCTGAGCTATCGGGGCAGCGCCGCTAGTCTAGCAGGGTTCAAACGTCCGCGCGTAACGGTGAGGTGTGCCATACTAGTGGGCGTTGCTTGTCCGTGAACCCCCAGGAGGATTCCATGCGCGTCCATATTGCCACTGATCACGCCGGTTTTGAGCTGAAGGAAAAGGTGGTCGCCCACCTGCGCGAGGCCGGTCATGACGTCGTCGACCATGGTGCGCACGTCTACGACGCGCTCGACGACTACCCGCCGTTCTGTATCGAGGCGGCCAAAGCTGTGGTCAGCGAACCCGGCAGCCTCGGCATCGTTGTCGGCGGCTCTGGGAACGGTGAGCAGATGGCCGCCAACTGCGTGGAAGGCGTGCGCGCCGCCCTCGTCTGGTCGGACGCGACCGCGCGCCTGGCCCGTGAGCACAACGATGCGAACATGATGGCTGTCGGTGCTCGCCAGCACAGCGACGACGAGGCCATCGCTCTCATCGATGCCTTCCTCGAGACCCCTTTCAGTGGGGATGAGCGCCACCAGCGTCGCATCGACCTGATGACCGCGTACGAGCGTTCCGTGCGCGCCTGATTGCCTGGCGCATGCGAAGCGGGGCCGGTAGATCACCGGCCCCGCTTCGCATGCCCCGTTTCCGCTTCCCGACCCCGGCCTCGTCCTCTTAGCCCTGACCGGTGAAGGTGAGGTAGACGAGGAACAGGTTGAGCGCGACGATCACGGCTGCGATGAGGAAACCGGTCGCGCGCAGGGTGCGGGTGTTGGCGTAGTCGCCCATGACGTCGCGCGATGCGGTCAAGTGCATGAGCGGGATGATCGCGAAGGGGATGCCGAACGACAGAGCGACTTGCGAGACGACGAGTGCCCACGTGGGTTCCGCGCCTGCGCCCAGGATGATCAGGGCCGGGATCAGGGAGATGAGGCGGCGCACGAGGATGGGGACGCGGATGTGGAGCAGGCCGTTCATGATCTCGCTGCCCGCGTAGGCACCCACCGACGTCGAAGCCAGACCCGAGGCTAGTAGGCCCACCGCGAAGACAGTGCCCACGATGGGGCCGAGCGTGGAGGAGATCGCGGCGTGCGCTCCCTCGATGGTGTCGGTGCCGCTCTGTCCGGCCAATGCGGCGGCTGCCAGGAGCAGTAGCCCGATGTTGACCAGGCCGGCGATGCTCAGCGCCCAGTAGATGTCGATGCGGGTCGCGCGCAACAGGCGCGAGAGGTGGCCCGAGGAGTGGCGTGAATCTGCGGTGGAGGGGCCGAGTTCGTCGGCCTCGTGGTCGTTGACCAGCGAGGAGTGCAGGTAGACGGCGTGCGGCATGACCGTCGCGCCGAGCATGGATGCGGCCACGAGGACCGAGTCGGTGCCCTGGAAGCGGGGGAGGAGTCCGCCGAGCATGCCCGAGGGGCTGGGCGGTGCGACGAACAGACCTGCGAGGAATCCGAGCGTGATGACGATCAGTAGGCCGACGATGATTGTTTCAAACTGGCGCTGTTTGCCTTCGCCTTGGACGACGAGAAGCGCCATGGACACGGCACCGATGATGACGCCGCCCCACAGCAGTGAGATCCCGAAGAGGAGGTGGAGGGCGAGCGCACCGCCGATGACCTCGGCAAGGTCGGTCGCGGCGGCCACGATCTCTGCCTGGATCCAAAAGGCGATGCGGCCGGGCTTGGACATGCGATCGCCCAAGAGGGCGGGCAGGGACTTGCCGGTGACGAGGCCGAGCTTGGCCGATAGGTATTGGACGACCATCGCGAAGATGTTCGAGGCTACCAGGACCCACACGAGCAGGTATCCGTAGCGCGCGCCGGCCGTGATGTTGGCTGCGACGTTTCCGGGGTCGACGTAGGCGACGGCCGCGACGAAGGCGGGGCCGAGGAGAGGGATGAGCTTGTGACGGTGCTCGCTGTCCGTGGCGTTCACGGGAATCCTCACTGCAGATAGGAAATGTTCGGCTACCCGAAATCTTACTCGCCACTCGCGCCCGGTCACGGGACGAAAGCCGCCCGGGTGGGCCTCGTGTGGCCAGGTTTTCACACGCATGCCGCGTATAGGTGAGCGGTGACGAGGCAAAACCCCGTAGGCTAAAGGGGTGACTCCTGAAGAACTTGCCTCCCTCATTCGCTCGACGCTGCTGGACGCTGCCGCCGCCGGGCGTATCTCCATCGACCCCGCCCTGGTGCCCGACCCCGTGACGGTCGAGCGCCCCCGCGTGCGCGAGCACGGCGACTGGGCGACCAACGTCGCCATGCAGCTCGGCAAGAAGGCCGGCATGGCGCCGCGCGAGTTTGCACAGATCCTCGCGGACGCTCTCGCCGCCGCCGACGGCATCGATTCCGTCGAGGTCGCGGGTCCGGGCTTCATCAACATCCGCCTGGGCGCGGGGGCAGCCGGCGAACTCGCCCGCACCATCGTCGAGGCAGGGGCTGAGTATGGTCGTAACGCGACGCTCGCAGGTCGTTCCATCAACCTCGAGTACGTGTCCGCGAATCCGACCGGTCCCGTGCACCTGGGTGGTGCCCGCTGGGCCGCCGTCGGTGACTCTCTGGCGCGCCTCATGGCCGCCTCCGGTGCCGCTGTGACTCGCGAGTACTACTTCAACGACCATGGCTCGCAGATCGACCGCTTCTCCCACTCGCTCTACGCGCGTGCCATGGGCCGCGAGGTCCCCGAGGATGGTTACGGCGGCCAGTACATCGCTGACATCGCCGACCAGGTCCGCGCCGATGCGCACGCCGCCGGTGAACCCGATCCGGTCACGCTGCCTGAGGACGAGGCCATCGAGGTCTTCCGTGCCCGCGGCGTCGAGCTGATGTTCGCTGAAATCAAGGAGCGCCTGCACTCCTTCCGCGCCGACTTCGATGTCTTCTTCCACGAGGACTCCCTGCACAACTCGGGTGCGGTGGCCGAGGCGATTGAGCGCCTGCGCAAGCGCGGCGTGATCTTCGACGAGGGCGGCGCGGTGTGGCTGCGCACGACCGCCTACGGCGACGACAAGGACCGCGTCCTCATTAAGTCGGACGGCCAGGCCGCGTATTTCGCGGGCGACGTCGCCTACTACCTGAACAAGCGTGAGCGCGGCGCGGATGCGGCCATCTACCTGCTGGGCGCTGACCACCACGGCTACATCGGTCGCATGATGGCCATGTGCGCCGCCTTCGGTGACAAGCCGGGCGAGAACCTGCAGATCCTCATCGGCCAGCTTGTCAACCTGGTCAAGGATGGCGAGCCCGTGCGCATGTCCAAGCGCGCCGGCACCATCGTCACCCTCGACGACCTCGTCGACGCCGTGGGCGTGGACGCCGCGCGCTACGCCCTCGTGCGCGTGTCCATGGATACGCAGGTCGACATCGACCTGGACCTGCTCTCGCAGCACTCCAACGACAACCCGGTCTACTACGTGCAGTACGCGCACGTGCGCACCTGCAACGTTGCCCGCAACGCGGCCGCGCACGGCGTCACTCGCGACGCTGGCTTCGATCCGAACGCCCTGGACACCGAGGCCGACGAGGCCCTGCTGGCCGCCCTCGCCCAGTTCCCCGCGCAGGTCGCGCAGGCCACGGAGCTGCGCGAGCCGCACCGCATCGCCCGCTACCTGGAGTCCCTGGCTGCCACCTACCACGCCTGGTACGGCCAGTGCCGCGTGACGCCCCGCGGCGACGACCCGGTCGAGCCCGGCCACGTTGCCCGCCTCTGGCTCAACGACGCGGTCACCCAGGTGCTGCGCACCGGCCTCGGCCTGCTCGGCGTGAGCGCCCCCGAAAGGATGTGACCTGGTGAGCGAGGCGGTTACCCTGACGTGCCCGACCCCCGATGAGCGCCCCGACCTGTGGCCGTGGAGCGCGATCCGGGTGGATGGCGTGCTGCGCGTGGGAGGCGTCGACCTGACCAGCGTCGCCGCCGACTTCGGCACGCCGACCTTCGTGCTCGACGTCGAGGCCATGCGGGGGCGCGCTCGCGTGTGGGCGTCGGCGATGGCCGAGGAGTTCTGGGATGGCTACGGAATGAACGGCGGCGACGCCTTCTACGCCGGCAAAGCGTTCCTGAGCGCCGACGTCGCGCGCCTGGTCGTGGCCGAGGGCCTGGGGATCGACACCGCCTCGCTCGGCGAGCTGACCCTCGCTCTGCGCGCAGGCGTGGATCCCTCGCGCATCGGCCTGCACGGCAACAACAAGTCGGATGCGGAGATTCGCCTCGCTCTTGAAGCCGGCATCCACCGCATCTTCATCGACTCGATGGACGAGGTTCGCCAGATCGAGCGCATCGCCGCTGATCTCGGCGTCGTCGCGCCCGTTATGGTGCGCCTGAAGTCCGGCATCCACGCGGGAGGCAACGAGTACATCGCGACCGCCCACGAGGATCAGAAGTTCGGCCTGTCTCTGGCCACTGGCCAGGCGTTCGAGGCCGTGGCCGCGATCAAGGATGCGGCTCACCTGGACTTCCGCGGCCTGCATAGCCATATCGGGTCCCAGATCTTTGGGACCGAGGCCTTCGTCGAGGCCGCGCGCATCGTCGTTGATTTCGCGGCGCGCGTGAGCGGCGAGCTGGGCCTGGACGTCCCCGCGATTGACCTGGGTGGCGGAGTTGGCATCGCCTACACGGGCCAGGATCCGATCCCGACCTCCCCGGTTGAGGTCGCACGTGCCCTGGCTACCGTGGTGCGCGAGCGCTGCGCCCACCACGGCCTGCCGATCCCGCACGTGTCCGTCGAACCCGGCCGCTCCATCGCAGGTCCCTCGATGGTCATGCTCTACCGCGTTGGTGTCGTCAAGGACGTTTCCCTGGAAGACGGGGGAGTGCGCCGCTATGTGGCCATCGACGGCGGCATGTCGGATAACATCCGTCCTGTTCTCTATGACGCGACCTACACGGCGACGCTCGCGAACCGGGATCCGGCGCAGGCCTCGTCCCTGGCGCGCTGCCGAGTCGTCGGCAAGCACTGCGAGAGCGGCGACATCATCATCCGCGACATCGACCTGCCGGCCGACATTGCGGGTGGCGACCTGCTGGCCGTGCCCGCCGTCGGCGCGTACGGCTACTCGATGGCATCCAACTACAACATGCTGACGAAGCCCGGCGTTCTCGCTGTTGAGGATGGCACCGCGCGCTGGTTCGTCCCTCCGCAGACGGTGGATCATCTGCTGGCGTTGGACGCTGGTCTGGAGTAGACGACACCGTTCTGGAGTCAACGAGGCGGGGAGTGCATGCGCTCCCCGCCTCTTGTGTTCCCGAGGTCGCCTCTGTTCCCGTGCTGAGATGGTGTTTTCTGCGCGACGTCGCATGTAATCCACGACAGTATCTAGCTTGTTCGTTTTAATTCGTGTGATCGTGTCACTCGTGTTATGGAATTGCGTGCGATATTGTGGCGGAATTATATTGTGAGCTTAGAGCAGCCTACATTTTGTTGTTACCGGCAAATCCTAGGATGATGGTGCTGCTCGCAGATGCAGACCTGCACGACGCAGTACCAACTGAAAGCCGAGGAACAATGCGCCGCACCGCCGCACGCATCGGAGTCGTCGCCGCGCTCGCCCTGTCCATGGGCGTCGCGACGGCGGTGGCCCCGCCCGCCCGCGCCGACGAACCCACCGACGGCCTCATCTCGTCTCCCCGCGCGAACGACGACGAGATGAACTACGCGATCAACCTGGCCCCGGGTGCCAGTGCTTCCGACCTGGAGCGAGCTATCGGCCTGGTTCCGTCGGTGAAGGGCGCTGCTCTGGCCTCGTATCCCGAGATCGGCACCTTCTTCGCTCAGAGCGCCACGCCCTCGTTCGCGCCCGACTTGGCCGCCGCGCTGAAGGACGCGGGCATCTCCGTCCACTCCATCGGCCCGACCCGCACCGAGGGGGTCCTCTATTACGAGCGAGTCGCCCTCCCTACGAATGACGAGGCCCCGGCCGTCGAGGAGAACACCGATACCCCCGCAGTCGAGGCCCCTGCCGCCGACGAGAACATCGATATCCCGGCAGCTGATACCCCCGCAGCTGGTGACCCTGCGGCTGACGACGCTCAGCCGGGCGGCCTGGCCGCCATGCGTGACGAGAGCGCGAGCGATGCGGCGGATGAAAAGATCTTCAACTGGGGTGCAGAAACTATGCACGCGCGCGAGGCCGGGGCGGTCTCCGTGGAGCGCGCGCCGGTCACGGTCGCCGTCGTTGATTCGGGTGTTGAGGACACGCACCCGGATCTGGCGGGCCGCGTGGATACTGAGCGTTCGGTGAAGTGTTCGGTCAACGGCGTGGCGACGCAGGACTTCTACGGCTGGCGCGACGAGTTTTACCACGGCACGCACGTCGCCGGCATCATTGCGGCGAACCACAACGACATCGGCATCGACGGCATCGCCCCCGAGGCGACCATCGTGGCGATTCAGGCTACGAACGACAATCGCCTCATTTACCCCGAGTACGTGACGTGCGCGTTTATGTGGGCGGCCAGCCACGGCGTGGACATTGTGAACAACTCGTATTCGATGGATCCGTGGGTCTACTGGAGTCCGACCGATCCCGAGCAGGCGGCGGGCCTGGAGGCCGCGACCCGTTCGATCACCTACGCGCAGGGCAAGGGACTGGCCGTTATCGCGGCCGCCGGTAACGAGGGGGTGAGCATCGACAACCCGACGATTGACAACGGTTCCCCGACGGACGCGCCTGCTCCGACGAAGGGACGGAGCGTCGAGGGCGGCATCCGCGTGCCCTCCATGCTCGACGGCGTCGCGCAGGTGAGCGCGGTCGCTCAGGCGTACAACGTAAAACACGGCCTGTCGCTGGCGCGCGCGGATTTCTCGAACTACGGCACGACCATCGACTTTGCGGCGCCCGGCGACCAGATTTACTCGACCGCGCCGCTGCTGTTCTACGTGAGTGGCTACGCGGTTGCCGACGGCACTTCGATGGCGACCCCGCACGTCGCGGGCGTTGCCGCGTTGCTTCAGTCAGTGCATCCGGAGTACACGGGCGATCAGATCATTGACCTGATGAAGAAGCAGGCGGCGGGCCACTACGGCGAGCTCAACGCCCCGTGGGACGGCAAGGAGTACCGCGGCGCGGGCCTGCCCGACGCGCTGGACGCGGTCCTGAAGGACCAGCCAACTCCCGTGATTGGTCAGATCGAATACTCGACCGACGGCGCACAGTGGGCACCGCTGGACGGTCAGGAGCTCTCCGGTTCTCTCTCCGTGCGCGCGACGGTGAGCGGTGCCGTGACGTCGGCTCGTCTGCTCATGGGCGGCCAGGAGGTCGCGGCCGACACGGCCGCGGGCGGCGTCGTGACGCTTCAAGCTGACGGCGTGGACGTCTCCTCCCTCTCCGGTGCGCAGTCCGTGACGGTCGAGGCCTCGGGTCGCAACTCGGATCCGCGCGCCGACGATGACGCGAGCGCGTCGGCACCGTTCACGGTTGTGGGCGGCGACGATCCGAACGAGGCCGTGGCCGGCGAGTGGACATCCGATGCGACCGGCTGGTGGTGGCGCAAGGCCGACGGCACCTACCCGGTTTCCGAGGCGCTGCGCATTAACGGCGAGGTGTACCGCTTTGACGCGCGCGGCTATATGGTGACCGGCTGGGTGAGTCAGGGCGGCCAGTGGTTCTACTGCGGCGCGTCCGGCGCTCAGGCGTCGGGCTGGGCGAACGTGGGCGGCACCTGGTACTACCTGGATCCTGCGACGGGCGCGATGCGCACGGGCTGGCTGGAGCTGGATGGAGTGTGGTTCCGTCTGGACGCTTCGGGTGCGATGCACACGGGCTGGCTGAAGGAAGGGTCGGCCTGGTACTACCTACAGCCCTCGGGCGCGATGGCGACTGGCTGGGTGAAGGAAGGTGCGTCCTGGTACTACCTGGATGAGACCGGCGTCATGGTAACGGGCGACCGCGTGATCGACGGAGTTGCATACTCCTTCGATTCGTCTGGCCGCATGCGGTAGCCGCCACCTCGGCACCCCCGGGCAGGGCCACGCCCGTGGAGTGCTGACAGCGGTTGGGGAGGGGTCGCGCACGCGCGCGGCCCCTCCCGCTGTCACGGTCGAATTTTCTCCGGTGTTGCTCGATGTTAAGTGGTATGAATTGTCGGACATGTCAAACTCTAGGATGATGGTGATCACGTGTGCACGGTGTCGTGCGCGCGACACTCACAACCGAAATGAGGAACCATGCGCCGCAACGCTGCACGCATCGGGATCGTCGCTGCTCTCACCCTGTCGATGGGCGTCGCGACGGCGACAGCCCCACCAGCCCGAGCCGATGACCCAACCTCTCTGATTGCCCCCGCTCGAGTGAGCTCGGGCCTTATGAACTACGCGATTAACCTGAGCCCAGGTGCCGCTCCCACCGACTTGGAACGCGCACTCGCCCTGGTCTCCTCCGCGGGCGGCGTCGCCCTGGCCTCGTACCCGCAGATCGGCACGTTCTTCGCACAGAGTGAGTCGGCCTCGTTCGCCCCGGACATGGCCGAGGCCTTGGCGGGGTCCGAGATCACGGTGCACTCGATTGGTCCGACCCGCGTGGCCGCCGTGCCCGAGGTGGAGCGTGTCAAGGCCCCCGCGCCCGCTCCAGCACCCGAACCCACACCCGACCCAGCGCAGTCCGGGGACGGCACCGGCCAGAGCGGCGCCCAGTCGGGCGCGCAGTCCGGCGGCGTGCAGAGCGCTCGCGGACGGGCACTGAGCGAGGCTGATGGGACCGAGGAGATCTCTAACTGGGGCGCTGCGGCCATGAGCGTGGCCGAGGCGGCGGGCGTGCCCGTCGTGCACGCGCCCGTGACCGTCGGCATCATCGATACGGGCATCGACGACATGCACCCGGACTTGGTCGGGCGCGTGGACCAGACTCGCTCCGTGTCGTGCGCGTCCAACGGCGTCGCCTCCCAGGAGTACGGGGGTTGGCGTGACGACTACTTCCACGGCACGCACGTCGCCGGCATTATCGCGGCGAACCACAACGGGATCGGCATCGACGGCGTCGCGCCGTATACGACCCTTGTGTCGATCAAGGCCGCCAACTCCGAGCAGCTCATCTACCCCGAATACGTGACGTGTGCGTTCATGTGGGCGGCCAGCCACGGCGTGGACATCGTCAACAACTCGTACTCGATGGACCCGTGGATGTACTGGAGCTCGACCGACCCCGAGCAGGCCGCAGGCTTGGAGGCCGCGACCCGTGCCATCACCTACGCGCAGAGCAAGGGACTGGCCGTCATCGCCTCGGCCGGCAACGAGGGCGCGGACAATGATCATCCGACGACCGATTCCGGCTCGCCGACCGACATGGGCACGCCCATCAAGGACCGTTCGGTCGCAGGATCCATCCGCGTTCCCGGCCAGGTGGCGGGGGTCAGCCAGGTGAGCGCTCTCACGCGCGTCGACAAGGAGACCAAGCCCGAGTGGACGACCCTCGCGCGCGCGGACTTCTCCAACTACGGCACCACCATTGACTTCGCGGCACCCGGCGACGGCATCTACTCCACCGTCCCCACCGCCCAGTACCCCAGCGGATACGCCAAGACGAGCGGCACCTCCATGGCGGCCCCGCACATCACGGGCATCGCCGCGCTCATCAAGGAGACGCACCCCGCGTTCACGGGAACCCAGATCATCGACCTCATGCGCAAGCAGGCGGCCATCGACTACACGCGTCTGGAGGTGCCCGCCGACGGCAAGGAATACCGCGGCTACGGCTTCATCAACGCGCTGACTACCATGCGCCGCGACCAGATGCAGCCGACCGTCACGACCCTCGAATACCGGGTCGGCAAGGGCGAATGGAAGAGCCTCGACGGCGCGACCCTGCCTGCAGGCCCCGTCACCTTCTACGCGGCCGCAGCCTCGCCGATCAGCCACCTGCACATGGACGTGGCGTCCCTGACCGGCGTCGACCGCGACGGCTCCGGCAAATATGGCGACCCCGAGCTGAGCGTATCCGCGGAGAACGTAGACCTCTCCTCCCTCCTGCCCGACGGCACGGACTCGGTTACCGCCCGCGTCCAAGTCAGCGCCGCAGGCATCAACTTCGACCGCCAAGCCGATGACGACACGGGCCGCGAAGCGACCTTCACGGTCTCGCGTGACCCCGCCGTCGTACCCCAGCCCGCGCCCGACCCGGGCACCGGCGAAGCCCCCGCGCCCGGCGAAGCGACGGCCGGAGTCACCGCCTCTGCGCGAAGCGCCGAACAACTGCCCGCCAACTACGCGGTGAACCTCCCCGCGGGCACGGACAAGGCCACCTTCGAGCGAGCCGCAGCCCAGGCCTCGTTCAAGGGAGGACTGGTCCTGGCTCGCTACCCGCAGTTCTCCACCTTCTTCGTCCAATCCGCCTCCCCGACGTTCTCACCCGACCTGGGCGCGGCGCTCATCAAGGAGGGCATCAGCTACGACTCCATCGGCCCCACCCGCCAGGCAGCCGTCGGCGGCAACGAGGCCGTGGTCCCCATCGACTACACGACCCGCGTGCGAGCCGATGCGGCGCTCGCGGCCGCGCCGAAGTCCGACGCCGTGCAGAGCAAGGGAACCCAGAGCGAGGACGAGGCCGGGGTGACGCCCGACCCGCAGACCTCCAACGGGTGGCACCTCCAAGCCCTGCACGCGCTCGAGGCCCAGGACGTTGACGTCATGCGCGCCCCCGTGACCGTGGGCATCATGGATCAGTCTGTCGACGACACCGTGCCGGACCTGGCCGGGCAGGTGGACCACGCCAAGTCCGTGGCCTGCAACGTCAACGGCATCCCCAACCAGGATCCGGCGGCGTGGCGCTGGGACGACGCTACACACGGCACGCACGTGGCCGGGTCGATTGCCGCCAAGCATGACGGCGTGGGCGTGGACGGCGTGAACCCGACGCTGCGCATCGCCGCGATTAATGTGGCGTCGCGTAACGGCGGCTACTTCTACCCCGAATACATCGCGTGCGGCTTCGTGTGGGCCGCCGAGCACGGCATTTCGGTGACGAACGGCTCCTACTACGTCAACCCGTGGAAGTACTGGATGCCGAACGACCCCGAGCAGGCCGCTGGCCTGGAAGCCGTCCAGCGTGCCGCCGACTACGCGACGTCGAAGGACGTCATTAACGTGGTGGCCGCAGGCAACTGGACGACGGACCTGGATAACCCGCCCGCGACCGACGACTCGTCGCCGGGCGACACGTGGGGCGCGTTCGAGCGCGACGTGACGGGCGGCGTCTACATGCCGTCGATGATGCGCGGTACCCTCGTGGTCTCCGCGCTGCAGCTGCCCGAGGGCGCGGACCCCGCCACGGGCGTGCTGGAGCCGACGTCCTGGTCGAACTGGGGTGCGACCAGCATTGCCTTCACGGCACCCGGCGCGAAGATCTACGCGCCGCTGACGAGCTGGTACGGCAAGGCCTACGGGAACCTGTACGGTACGTCGCAGGCCTCGCCACTGGCCGCGGCCGTCCTCGCGACGTTGCGCCAGGTGCATCCGGAGATGAGTGCTTCGGAGATTGTCGCTGTGGCGAAGAAGCAGGCGTCCGCACCCGAGAACTGGTCCCGCCTGGCCGCGCCCGCGGAGGGCCGTGAGTACCGGGGCGCGGGATTGCCCAACGCGCTCGATGCAGTGCTCAAGGATCAGCCTGCGCCGGTGATTGGCGCGGTCGAGTATTCGACCAACGGGGTGGCGTGGAAGCCGCTGGCGGGGGAGACCCTCGCCGGGCGCGTCTGCGTGCGCGCCACCGTGACCGGACCCGTGACCAGCGCTCGGCTGCTGCTCGGCGACCGCGAGATCGCGACCGGCGTCGGCGACGGCTCGTTCGATGGGGCCGGCGTGACGCTGCAGGCTGACGGCGTGGACGTCTCGCACCCGGCGGGCACGGGACGCTTCTCCGGCGCAGCCACGGTCACGGTCGAAGCCTCCGGGCGCAACTTCGATCCGCGCGCCGACGACGATGCGACCGCGCAGGTTCCCTTCACGGTCAGCACCGACCACGTGGGTCCCGACGAGGCCCGGGCTGGGCGCTGGGTCTCTGGCACCTTCGGCTGGTGGTGGCGCTACGACGACGGGGGCTACCCGACCTCCACGCAGCTGCGCATCGACGGGGCGATCTACCGCTTCAACGCGCGAGGATACATGGTGACTGGATGGGTGTACGAGGACGGTCAGTGGTACTACTACGGCACGTCGGGCGGCCAGGCCGCCGGATGGGTTCGTGTGCACGGCACGTGGTATTACCTAGATCCCCTCACCGGCGCGATGGCGAGCGGCTGGACCAAGGTGCAGGGCACCTGGTACTACCTCTCCTCCTCCGGCGCGATGCGCACCGGATGGGTGCGCGACGGGTCCGCGTGGTACTACCTGACCTCCTCGGGTGCTCTGGCCACCGGCTGGCAGCGCGTGGGATCCTCCTGGTACTACCTGTCACCCGACGGCGGTGCGATGGCCACCGGGTGGCTGCGCGACGGTGATGCCTGGTACTACCTGACGTCCTCAGGCGCGATGGCGACGGGTAGCCGATGGATCGACGGCACGCGCTACGCCTTCGATGGCGAGGGGAGGCTGATGCCATAGGCGTCTGTCTGGCCCGGTGAGCGCAGCCCTTCTTGCCTGTGCGGCGGTTGAGGCTGATCGCGTGCTGTCGGGACTGACCTGCCTGATTTGGCTATTCCGGCTGATCCAGCGACAGGAGCTGTCGCGGCTCTTGTGGTGGTTGCTGCTCTTGCGGCTGGGACGGGACCGGGGCCGCGCACCAGGAATGGTGCGCGGCCCCCGCCAGTAAGATTCGCCCCACAGAGGACCCTCCCCGCAGAACGGCACAGAAAGAGGAAACTTATCGGCTATCCGCAGCGACGAACCCCGCCTCCTGCGGCGTCGTGCCGAGGCGCGCGGCGATGAGTTCCTTATCTTCGTCGGACGCGAGGTCACGGACCCACGAGGTGTAGGTGGCCTCGTCGGCGTGGACCTCCTGGGTGAAGGGGTTGCGCCGCTTCGTGACGATGACTCGGACGTGCGCGACGAACATCCACACGTTCGCGATGAGTGCGACCGCCGAGACGATGAGCAGCGCCCAGGGGTTGTGGGAGCTGCGGTGGGCGAACATCGAGTCGTGCATGAAGTGCGGGAAGGTGAGCACGACCGCTGACCAGAACGTGAGCGTGTACGCGCGGTACTGGATCCACGCGCCTCGCCCAAACGTCATGAGCGCGGGGATCGTGCACGCCGCCAGCAGCGCCACGCCCGAGTACCATGCGCGGTCCGCCAGGCAGTTGTACACGTACGCGAAGTTCCACAGGTCGTAGGCGATGATCCACCCGATTGTCAGGTCGCCCCAGACGAGGGCGCGCTCCTTGCCCTTGGACACGAAGATGCCGACCCACCCGGAGATCGCGAGCAGGTTGAGGATCCCGGCGATGCCGTTCATGATGTTCCACGGCCCGCCCCACGTGACCATCCCCTGCGAGGGGTCCACCCCGTGAATCCCGTAGCACTGGAAGTCGCGCACCACGGCCTCGGCGATGTTCACCGCGAGGATGATGGGTGGGATGAGCAGGTACCAGCGGTTGTGCCGCAGCCTTGGGAATACTTGGAGGGCGACGAGGCAGAGGGAGCCCGCCAGCGCCGAGTACTGTTTCACGATGGGGAACCAGCCGGCCGAGGCCGTCCCTGCCGTCGAGTGCGGCCACCAGAAGATGGTCAGGGCGACCGGTATCGCCACGAAGAGCGCGAGGACGACCCACATGTTGCGCTGCGCGAGTCACGCCGCGCCCGCGAGCAGCGCGATGACGACGAGGAGCATCGCGTAGTCCCACCACTGGCCGACCTCGAAGAAGAACAGCGTCGGGTAGTCCGGGGGAGTGATGCCGCCCATCATCGTTGCTCCTTGCCCCAATTCGGCAGGTAGCTGCGCTCCATCTTTTGGCGGATCTGCTCCTCCCAGGAGAAGACGGGCTCCTTCCAGCCGTCGAAGTAGGAGGCGTCGATTTCAGAGGCCCACGGGCTGTCTGCCCCGGTCGGCGGCCAGGAGGGGTCGTCGGTGACGGGCGGGCGGATTTCGGCGACGGCGGGGGCGGACCGGCCGTAGCGGAACCACTGGGTGTAGGTCTCCTCGAAGAGGGGAGTGTTGTCGTGGCGGCCGGCGGCCGTGCCCGAGTTGAAGAACCGCCCGCCGAGCATACCGCGCATGAAGCGGCCCGTCAGGTGCTGCTTCTTTTTGAATTCGAGGACGCGCTTGACGTAGAGGTTTTGCAGGTGGGTCATGCATCCGCCGATGAATTCGATGTTGACCCAGTTCAGGGCTTTCATGGCGGGGGAGGCGGGTTCGTAGCCGATGCGCCAGTGGTTGATGAGGCGCGTACGCTCGCCCGACAGGGGCACCATGTAGAAGCACCAGGCGGCGGCGAAGTGCGACATGCCGGGGAAGCGGAACGCGTAGGATCCAGGGGCCTTGGGCGGGTTTTTCGTGTCGACCCACTGGACCATGTACTTGCCGGGTACGACGTCCGCCCACTCCATGGACATGCCGTGGAAGTCGAAGGCGGCGATGTCGCCGGGCATCATCGAGTCGGGTTGCTGGAACTCCTCCTGGATCTCGTAGGAGTTGAAGAAGGGGAGGCGTGCGAAGACTCGCTCGAGGAACTCCGAGGAGAAGGACCCGGACTTTTCCGCGCCGATCTGTTTGAAGAGTCGCCACACCGCGTAGGCGGGCGCGTCGATTGTGATCGCGTAGGTGGAGGAGTAGCCGTTGTCGTAGTTCGCGTCGATCAGGTCGTCGCCCGGGTAACGCCAGGCTTGTTCCTCGGGCGTGGCTTTGCCGCTGAGCTGACTGAAGGCGTACATGCCGCCCAGGAGCGCGGCGCTCCCCGCGAGGGCGGCGCAGCAGAGGGTGCGACGGGATCGGGCGTTACGTGTCATGGGTCCTCCTCCTTGAGGAATTGACGAGGGGCGCTTCCGCTGGTGCGGAGCGTGGGGAGCCCCGGTGCGTTGTGGGATTCGACGACGAACCCCGCACACTAGGTTAGTGTTGGGGATTATGATAGCCGACAACTATTAGCCCTGTTGTGCGTTCGAAGGAGAATGCTGTGGACTCGCTCTTCCTCTGGGAGCTTGGAACTCCCAAGGTGTATCTCATCTGGCTGCTCGTGCTGGCGGCCCAAATCATCGTCGCGGAAATTAACCGGCGCTGGAATTGGACCATCTTCGCGGTGTGGACCGTCGGCGGTATCGCCCTCATGCCCTACGCGTGGATCCACGGGACCCCGATGGTGGGGTGGTTCC
>ERZ772909.1116-NODE-1116-length-15332-cov-10.125417_pt1 | contig 15332 bp, 14 predicted proteins | sample MGYA00511137_ERZ772909 | MGnify/ENA primary metagenome ERZ772909 (study PRJEB29015, sample SAMEA2738095) | human oral metagenome | biome: human oral; feature: human-associated habitat; material: saliva | place: China | collected 2270 ... | reverse complement strand
GTTACGAACTGCCCGTAGCACCCGCCCCCGTTGCAGCCTACGTTCCGGCTGTTACGTCCGGCTCCTACGTGTACACCTCCGGCCAGCTGCCCTTCGTCGACGGCGCCCTGCCCGAAACCGGTAAGGTGTCCGACTCCGGCGTTGAAGGCTTCGTAACCCCCGAGGACGCTAAGAAGTACGCGGGTATCTGCCTGCTCAACGCCCTGGCAGCAGTCAAGTCCGTGATCGGCGACCTGGACCGCGTGCAGCGCGTGGTGAAGGTTGTTGGCTTCGTGGCATCCGAGGTGAACTTCACCGCTCAGCCCGCCGTCATTAACGGCGCCTCCGAACTGCTCGGCGAAATCTTCGGCGAGGCAGGCCAGCACGCCCGCTCCGCCGTGGGTGTTCCCGTTCTTCCCCTGGATTCGCCCGTAGAGGTCGAGATCATCGTTGAGTATGTCTAAGCTGTACACCGGCGCTCTGCCGCTGTCTGCTATTCGTGCTGCCCAAGCTCAGCGGGCGGCACAGAACGCTCCTGACAAGACTGCACACACCGGATCCGTACAGGACAACGGCACCGCCCAAAACATCAAGACTCTACCCCTGCCGGTGCAGGAACGCCGCTTCGGCACTCCCACCCCGGCTGAGGGCGTGGAGCGCCCCCGCATGTTCACCGGCCGCCAGTCCGCGGCTAATCCGCGAACCTCCTGCATACAGCGTCTCTACGCGATTCCTGAGTTCATGCGCACCGCCGCCGAAAGCTGGCGCGAAGGCGGTAACGAAGGCGCGACCGGCTGCACGATGCGCCAGGCGGCATCCGTTATTTTTGTGCGCGATGGTGACAACGGCCTCGAAACGATTCTGACCTACCGCCCCGGCACTTCTCCGCTGGGCGTGGTGGCGTTCCCCGGCGGCACGGCTCTTCCCGGTGATGACGAGTCTGCCTCCTGGGTTGGCCCCGGCGCCGACTACTGGCAGGACCAATTCCACTTCTCCGATATTGCGCAGGCACGCCGCAGCGTCATGGCTGCCGTGCGTGAATCCTTCGAAGAGACGGGTATTCTGCTCGCCGGTGAGGACGAACAGGACGTGGTGGAACGCTCCAGCACCCCCGAGTTCATGGCCTGGCGCGAGGCAGTCGCGGCTCAGGATAAGAGCTTCTCGGACTTCTTGACCTCCAGCGGTTTGAGTGTGCGCGCCGACCTGCTGCGCCCGGTCGCCCGTTGGCAGTCCCCGGACTTCTTCCTCAAGCGCTACGATATCGCCTACTTCAGCACGGCTCTGCCCGTCGGGCAGGATCCGAAGCTGCTACTCGGTAAGGGCGTGTGGGGTGACTGGCTGAACGTGCGCGAACTGCTCGAAGCCAAGGACACCAGCGAACTGGGTGACCGCATCGGCCAGCCCAACACGGTGGGCCGTACCCTCGACCAGCTCATTACCCCCGGCGTGATGTGCATGCTCGAATCTTTGGCGAAGGCGCAGACTTCCGTGGCGTGGCTGTCCAAGCGCCGCAAGATTGAGGTGAAGAAGCCCGTGCTCGTGACCCACAATGGTGCGTGCATGCTCTCCTTCACCGAGGTGGTTCCGGCTACAACCGGTTCCATGTACACCGGTGCGATGGGCGCGCTCTAACGAGCTGCCGCATCCACTCGCTCGTAAGATCTCGTGAGATGAAGCGTTAAAGACATCAGGAGCCGTTTCCCCATGCAGAGGGAAACGGCTCCTGATCTATTTAAGTCGCGTGTCTTTCAGCGAGGGCTCCCTAGAATGCCCTCACTCAAAGAGGCTTTAGCGGGAACGCTGGCGCAGGCGGGGCAGGTCCAGAATGACAACTGCGCGTGCCTCCAGGCGGATCCAACCGCGGGAAACGAACTCGGCAAGAGCCTTGTTCACGGTCTCGCGGGATGCACCAACCAGCTGTGCCAGCTCTTCCTGAGTCAGCTCGTGAGCAACGAGCACGCCGTCGGTCGCGGGGCGGCCGAAGCGGTCAGCCAGGTCCAGCAGCGCCTTAGCGAGGCGGCCGGGAACGTCGGAGAAGACCAGGTCAGCCAGCGCCTCGTTAGCGTGGCGCAGGCGGCGAGCCAGAGTCTTAATAACCTGGTCGGAGATCGTGGGATCCAGCTGCTGTGCACGCTTGAAGGACTCGTGCTTGATGGCAGCCAGGCGAGTCTCAGAAACAGCTACAGCGTTGGTCGAACGGGGCGAAGGATCGAAGAGAGCCATCTCGCCGAAGACGTCACCGGGACCCATGATTGCAACCATGTTCTCGCGGCCGTCAGCGGCGGTGCGACCCAGCTTGACCTTACCGGAGAGCACAGCGAAGAGCTGGTCGTCCTGGTCGCCCTCGTAGAAGAGGACGGCGTTGCGGGAGAGGTCAATCTCCTGAATGTCATCGGTCAGCAGAGCGAAAGCTGCGTCGTCGAGGTTCGCAAAGAGAGGGGTGCGACGGAGGATCTCGAGATCCATAAAGTTCTCCTAGATATGAGGTGATGAGCCGAAACTCGTAAATGTTCAGTGAGTGAGCCCGAACCGGTGTCATGCATCTCAACATCTGAAATGTGAGAAGGCTCAAGCTAGTGTGACATATTCAACTGATATGAGCGTACCCTAAAAAAGCGCTTTATGCATTCCGATACAGCGAGCTTTACAACAAAAGTTATTTCTTTCGAGTAAATTCAAAGCTTACCCACAGGTTCGGCACCTAATATCAAGCATTCAGGTGTGTACTTTTATCGGTACCAAGCACGCTGACGCCCTCATGACAAGGAGGCCCCGCCTCCACACGCGGTACGATGCGACGAGGCACAAACCCGGCCCCAAGAACCCCCGGTACACAAGCCCGCCGCACCCACCACCGGGTGTTAACGCGCCACCACACTCACCGGGCACAGCTCACCGGGCGCAGCCCGCACCAACCACAATGGGCACACCGTGACCATTTCTACCCACCAAGGAGGCAATTAGTCGTGACGACTGGCATCAACCTGCTTGATATTGCTATCCCCATCATTCTGCTGCTCTACTTCCTTGCCGGAGTCCGCAGCGGATTCTTCACCACCCTCGGAACCTTCCTCGGCCTCGGCCTGGGCGTCTGCGCCGCAGCCTGGCTCGTGCCCCTCGCCGTAGCATCCGTGGGATCCCAGTGGAGCCTCATTACCGCCGTCGGCGTGCTCATCATCTGCCTGACCATCGGACAGTGGCTCGGCCTCATCGCCGGACGTACCATCCGCCGCGTCACCGACATCACCCCGCTCAAGGGCATTGAACGCTTCTTCGGCGGCGTGCTGAACCTCGCCGCCTGCGCCCTGGTCATGGTCGTGCTGACCATCTCCATGCGCACCGTACCCATCCCGCAGCTCAACACTGTGCTCAGCGACTCCAAGACCCTCTCCTGGATGGTCGCCTCCACCCCCGAGGTCGTCAAGGACCGCATCAACACGGTACGCAATGACGTGCTCGCCTTCGGAACCATCCCGGAAGTCAGCCAGCTCATCGCCCCCGAAACCAGCGCCCCCACCGAGACGGTAGAATCCGCGGCACTGGACCAGGCAGCAGCCTCCGTCGTTGAGATTCTGGGCGCCGCAGAACAGTGCGGCTATACCTCCACCGGCTCCGGCTTCGTGGCTGACAACGGCCTGGTCGTCACTAACGCCCACGTGGTCGCCGGCGTGACCTCCCCGGTCGTGCAGGACTCCCGCGGCCGCACCTGGCCCGGCACCGTCGTCTACATGGACACCGAACAGGACCTCGCCTTCATCAGCGTTCCCAAGCTGCCGCTCGAACCGCTGACCATCGGCACCAACGCCACCGCAGGTAGCCTCGTAACCTTCATGGGCTACCCCAAGGGCGGCCCGTTCAAGGCGCTGCCCGCCACCGTGCAGGGCATCGGCAACACCCAGACCATCGACGCCGACACCGGCCGCGCCAACGCCATGCGCCAGGTCTACCAGCTGGCAGCCGACGTGCAGCACGGCAACTCCGGCGGCCCCGTCCTCGACGAAAACGGCAACGTGATCGGCGTGATCTTCGGTAGGGCAACCACCGGCCAGACCGGCTACGCCATCACCGCAAGCACCCTCAAGCAGGCACTAGCCGAAGGCGGCGACAACACCGCCGCAGTCTCCACCGGCACCTGCCGCAAGTAGCTAACAAAAACATTCAGGCTCCCGAACCTCTAGCGAGGAACGGGAGCCTGAACTATTTAACGAAAGGAGGCGGCGCGCTGGGCTATTCCGCGAAGCGCTGGGCTATTCCGCCAGGTGCTGCGCTGGGCTATTCCGCCAAATGCTGCACTGTTATTTATTCCGCGAGATGCTGTGCCAGGAAATCAACCGCCATGACATAACCGTACGCACCCGCACCGGCAATCACCGCGGTAGCCTGCGGCGACACAAACGAATGATGACGGAACTGCTCACGACGATGCACATTCGACAGATGCACCTCAACCACCGGAAGCTCAGCCGCCTCCAGCGCATCGTGCAACGCCACCGAGGTGTGCGTGTACGCCGCCGGGTTGATAATAATTGCCGCGCCACGAGTACGAGCACGCTGAATCTCATCCACCAGCGCACCCTCATGATTCGACTGCATAAACTCAACATCAAAACCATGATCCGCCGCGCGTTCACGCACCATACGCTCAATATCGTGCAGAGTGGTGTAGCCGTACACCTCGGGGCGGCGCTGCCCAAGCAGGTTCAAATTCGGTCCATTAAGCACAAAAATCGTATCTGACATAAAACCAGTGTGGCACAGCCGGCGCCCGCTGAGGGCTAGCCGGCGCGAACTGCCCAGAAAATGATGAGAAGCGGGCCAAGTACGGTGAACCTCGCTACCGCCCACACACCTAAGCCCGGTACCCTCGCGCTATGACCGAGAACGCCACCCGCACCGAAGTAGAGAACACCGCGGCAGAAAACAGCACGGATGAGAACACCGCGGCAGAGAACGCCGAATCGCTCCTACAGATCCGATTCGTTCCCGAATTCAAAGCCGCAGCCGCCGCACGCCGCCTCAACGCCCGCGCACCCGAAAGCCACCTCGCCACCGTGCGCCGCGCCCGCAAAATCAACCGCATCCTCGGCGAAACCTACCCCTACGCCGTCGCAGAACTCGACTTCGACAACCCCTTCGAGCTACTCATCGCCACCGTGCTCTCGGCACAAACCACCGACGTGCGCGTCAACTCCGTCACCGGTGCACTCTTCGCACGCTACCCGGACGCCGCCGCGCTCGCCTCCGCACGTACCGAAGAGGTCGAACCCTACATTCAGTCCCTCGGCTTCTACCGCGCCAAGGCACGCTCCATCGTCACCCTCTCCCAGCAACTCGTAGAACGCCACAACGGGCAGGTTCCCTCAACCCTCGAAGAGCTCGTAGAACTCGCCGGAGTCGGCCGCAAAACCGCGAACGTGGTCCTCGGAAACGCCTTCGACGTGCCCGGACTGACCGTAGACACCCACTTCGGCCGCCTCGCCCGCCGCATGGGATTCACCACCGCAGACGCCCCCGAGACGGTCGAAAAAGACGTTGCCGAACTCATCGAACGCAAAGACTGGACGCTCTTCTCGCACCGCATGGTCTACCACGGCCGCCGCATCTGCCACGCCAAAAAGCCCGCCTGCGGCGTATGCCCCGTCGCCGACCTCTGCCCGTCCTATGGCGCCGGGGAGACGAACGAACAAGCAGCACGTAAACTCATGAAATACGAAATGGCACCCGGCCGAGAAGACCTGCACCTGCGATTCCTGCAGGGCGCAACCCGCCGCGAACTCATGGCAGAAGGCTACCCGCTCAGCGCCTAACGGCACCTGAACTGGAATGCAGCCGCGCAGAAGAGAGGTACACAGATGAGCGCACCCGAGCAGTCGGTACAATCCGAACCGGCGCGGCAGGACGCGCAGCACCCCGCCCAGCAGGCACTGGCGGCTCTCGCAGAGGGCGGCGTGGAATTCGACGTCCAAGCCCTACTGCGCAGCGCACCCGCCAGCCCCCTCAGCAAAGAAGCCGCCGTGCTAATCCTCTTCGGCGTGCTCGACAACTCGCCCTCCACCGGCGAATTTGACGGCTGCCCCGACAACGTCAGCGCCGACCTGGATGTACTGCTCCTCGTACGTGCCGCAACCCTGCGCTCACACGCCGGTCAGCCCGCCTTCCCCGGCGGCAAAATCGACCCCGAAGACTACGCGCTCGCCGAAACCACCGGCGAACCCGTCGCCCACATCGCCGCCCTGCGCGAGGCGGTCGAAGAAACCGGGCTCGACCCCGCCGGCGTGCAGATCCTCGGCCAGCTGCACACCCTGCCGCTACCCATCAGCAACTTCATGGTCACCCCCGTCATCGGCTGGTGGAACAGCCCCGTACCCGTCGAAGTCGTCGACCACAACGAGTCCGCGCTCATCGCCCGCGTGCCCGTGCGCGACCTGCTCAACCCCGCCAACCGGCACACCGCCTACGTCAAACGCGGCCGCACCTCACACCGCACCCCCGCCTTCGAGGTGCGCATGCCCGGTGGCGAAGAATTCACCGTCTGGGGATTCACCGCAATTCTGCTGGACCGGATCTTCGACTCGCTCGGCTGGACCGTGCCTTGGGATACAAAAAAGATGCGCCCGGCACCCGGTTACGAGGAGTAAAGCTCTTCGCGGAATAAACGCCTGACCAGCGGATATAGGGTGCAGAATAGTATGCAGATAGGGGCGGCAGGTAGCTTGAATGAAGCTACCTGCCGCCCCTATTTTTATCTTTATCCGCCCGCAGATTATTTACCGCAGATTATTTATTTACCCTCAGCGTAGCTGTGTACCCGCGCCACCGACACCGGAAAATCAACCGGCACCCGACCGAACAGCAGACGCGCCGCCTCCGCAGCGCCCTCACGCACGATACGCTCCACGCGATCCGCCTCCAGCTCGGGACCACACAGCAGAAGCTCATCGTGCAAAAAATACACAATGCGGGTGCGCATCGGCATACCAAAAATCCGCTCCGACAACAGACGAGAACGCACCGCGCCCATCCAACACAGAGCCCACTCCGCCGCCGTACCCTGCACAATAAAATTGCGGGTCATACGCCCGTGCGCACGCGCCGTCGACACCGCACGCGACTCAGCCGCTGGCGAAGACCGATCAGCCACAATCTCACGGAAACGCTCATCAACCGGCGGGGACGTACGACCCAAAAAAGTCGTCACCTGACCGCCCGCCTCACCAATACGCGCGGCACGCTCCGTAAAGTCCATCGCCTGCGGAAAAAGCGCCGCCACATGCGGCAACAGGGCACCAATCTCACCGCTACGGCCGCCATACATAATCGCCAGCATGCCCACCTTCGCGTGGGAACGCTCCGTCAAACCCACACCCTTCATGCGCGCCAGCTCGGCAATACCCGCATACAGGTCAGCGCCACGACCCGCCGAAGCGAGCGCCTCATCACGGCTCAACGCCGCCAGAATACGCGGTTCAATCTGCGAGCCATCCGTCACCGTCAGCACCTGACCCTCCGGCGCCTGCACCGCCTGACGAATCTCCGCAGGAAGCTGCAACGCACCACCGCCGGAAGCGCCCCAACGCCCGGTCGCGGCGCCGCCCACCTCAAGATGCGGGCGGAACGCACCCTCAGAAACCCACGTATCAGCCCACGTCCAGCCGTTAGCAGTCCAAATACGGTACAGCTTCTTATAACGCAGAATCGGGTCAATCAGCGCCCAACGCTTCTGCCGCTGAGCCGGAATCGCATCCGCCCAACTCTTCAACTCCCACGAACGCGTAGACTTCACCGAAACCCCCGCAGACTGCAAAGCACGCAAAAGATCCTGCGGTGAATCCGGGTTCAACGACGGCATAAACAGCATGCGCTGAATCTGCTCCGCCAACTCCTGCATCTTCTGCGGGCGCTCCCCAGGTACCGGCCGCGGCCCCAACAACTCGCACAGATGCTCATGATGCGCCTGCACATTAAACGGGATGCCGTAATAACCAATCTCAGCCGCCACCAACGCACCGGCAGACTCAGCCGCCGCCAAAAGACGCAACCGCTCCGGGTGCCTCGACTCGCTAATAGCGCGCGCCTGCGCCAGCCACTCACGCATCAGCACACGCACCACCGGATGCTCCGGAAGCAGAGTCACCGGGCCCGCCGCCAACTGCGGGGCAAAAGGCTCATGAGGCGCCGCCTCCAGGAAATCGGGGGAGGAATCAGCAGGAGAACCGGCAGGTGTAGCGGAAGAAGTAGCGGGAGCACTCAAAAAATCAGCGCCGAACAGCTCCTCCTGACCCTGAATCTGCCGCGCCACCGGCAGATACCCCTGAGGCTCGGCAGCCTCACGCACATCAGAAAGATCCAGCACCGGGCTGTACTCCACAAAACCGCTCGGATGCGTAGCGGCAGTCGCCAAAATTCGCTGCACCAGACGCAAATCATGGCACAGATGCACCCGCACCCCGCGGCGCAGAAGCAGCGGGTCAACGTGGCGGGTATCAGCCCAAATCCAGCGGGGGAAACGCGCCTGCGCCGAATCTGCCGCCTGCCGCTCCACCTCTCGCACATACGCCGGAAGATTCGCCGCACTCACCCGATCCGCCCGCGTAATCCGCGGAATAAAGGTCGGGTCCTGCAACTGCTCAGCGGTCGGCGCCGAAAAATGAAAAGCACCCCACGAGGTCACCGGTTGAGCACCGCGCGGGGACGCACCCGCGGCAATAGCCGACGTGACCGGGTGCGCGGGGGTGCCGGTCTGGGCGGTAATACCCGCGCCGGTGGCAGGACTGAGCAGAACGTACATTCTTCCATTATCGAGGATGTGTCGGTAGAACGGGTGGTGCGTGGTTATCACCAGAATTTACGAGTGGTTTGTCATAAAAGCGCCGGATGCGTGCGTTTTGTTCGTTTGAGGTGCGTGCATCGCGGATATTTCGGGGTGCGCGAGGAGTTATCCACAGAACGCTCATTCTCTTAAAAATTCGAGGCGGGCGTAATGGTCTCCTAGAGCCATGAACCCCTCCAACAATCCCGCCAGCTACATCGCCAGTAACACTGCTAACCCTAACGGCTACCCGACCCGCACCGCGCAGAGCCCAAGCACGTATGCGCCCGATACCCGCGCGCACTCGCTGCCCGCCCTGCTCATTCCCGAAGACTACCGCGCCCGCGCCGTCGCCCTGCACGCCCGCGAGCTGATCCTGCGATCGCCGCAGATGAGCGCTATCGCCCTGGGTGGTTTCGGTGGCGGTTTTAGCGCCAGGTTCAGTGTCGGGTTCGGTAACGGATTCAGTGGCGGGCTCGAGAAGGCAGGGGAGCGGCCGCTCGCAGAGGGTGGAACTGCCGCTGGCAGTGCAAACACTGTGAGTGCCGCGGACGGCGGGCTACTCCAAGAGTCCCAGCCCCTCCGCGAGATTCTCGAAAACGCCGTGGACGAGGCAATCTGCGCTATCGACGGCGGACAGCCGGGGAACGCGAGCGCAGACAGAACTAATGTGACAAAGCCCCGAAAATTCCGCACCAAAACGGTGCAACCCGCGCCCGCCTCCTGGAGCTACCCCAGCGCGGAATACGTGCCCATCAACCGGCAGACCGCGCTGCGCTACCTCGCCGCGGAACTCTACGGCCTCGGCGCCCTCGACCTGCTCCTTGACGAGGGGCAACGCGCCGGAACCATCACCGATATCTACGTGAACTCGCCCTGCGATATCTGGGTGGGCATCAACGGAACTACCTGCCCCGTGGCGCTGAGCCTCGGCAACGAGCGGCGCGTGCGTGACCTCGCCGAGCGGCTCATCCGCAGGTACGGCGGGCAGCTGGACGCCGCGCATCCGGCGGCTGACATTAGCGACGAGCACGGCAGGCGCATCCACGCGATTATCCCGCCGCTGAGCGAACGCACCCGGCTCTCTGTGCGCCTACCAGCCCGCGAGCGCCCCACCCTGGCGCAGCTACAGGCCGCCGGGCTGTGCGATGAGGCGACCGCCGCCTACCTGCGCCGCATGATTGCCGAACGCCGCGGATTCCTCATTAGCGGGGGCACCGGCACCGGCAAAACCACCCTGCTCAACGCCCTGTTGGGGCTGTGCACGCCGCAGGAGCGCCTCATTCTGCTCGAAGATACCCCGGAACTCGCGCCACAGCATGAGCAGGTTATTGCCCTCAAAACCCGTGCCGCCAACTCCGAAGGCGCCGGTGAAATCGGGCTGGGTGAGCTGATCGTGCAGGCGCTGCGTATGGGCCCGGATCGGCTCGTGGTTGGCGAGTGCCGCGGTGCGGAGGTGGTGCACCTGCTGACCGCCATGAACACCGGTCACCGCGGTGCCGGAACGACCCTGCATGCCAATAGTGCGCAGGCGGTGCCCCTGCGTTTGTGTGCTCTGGGTGCGCTCGCCGGACTGGATAGTAGAACGGTCGCTCTACATACGGCGACGGCTTTTGAACGCATTATCCACCTGGAACATCGGGATGGTCGCCGCCGCATCGAGGGTATCTACAGCCTGCACCCCGCAGTTGAGGGGAGCGAAGAGTACCTACAGGTCAGGCGTATTTCTACGGGCTCTGACGTTGGGTACTAGCCCCCCCCCCGAAATGGAGGAAGCAGAAAACGTGAAAGGAGGAAGCAATGCAGCAGAACAAGAAGAGCAACGGAAGCCTTCGCGAACGCTGGTCTGAGCGCATAGCCGAGCGTATCGCTGGAGCAGCCAGTGCCGAGGAAATGCGCATGTGGCCGCTCATGCTACGCACCCTCGCCCTGAACCTACGCGCAGGCATTCCCCTGCAGGAGGCGGTGCACACCGACCCGGGCTCTAGGCAGTTTGCGGAGTTCGGGCAGTTTGGTCAGGGCGAGCTGGTGCCGGGTACGGGGAAAACGCGTGCGAAGAAAACAGCCGCCCGGAAAAGCGCCCGACCCCGACGGGCACGAGGCCTCTCGCCCCTTTCCGAAGACTACGGGCACACGCGATGCGCCGAAGATATCCGCCGCTTCACGCAGGCGCTCGCCACGGTTACCTCCTGGGGCGCCCCCGCGCACCTCGCCTGCGCCCAGCTGCTCGAAAACAGTACCCGGATGCGCCCGCACAGCCGCGAACGCCTGCACGACCTGCAGTTGAGCCTGCGCATGAGCGAGAGCGCAGGCGCACCACTCGCCACGAGCCTGGAACGCGCCGCAGAACACGCCGAAGAACGCATCGACGCGCTCCTGGGTAGGCAGAGCGCCCTCGCCGCACCGCGCGCCACCGGCAGGATCCTCTCCTGGCTACCGCTGCTCGGCCTCGGATTGGGGGTGCTCATGGGAAGCGACCCCGTGGGCGTGCTGACCGGATCCGTTCTCGGGGCGCTCACCGGTTTGCTCGGGCTGGGGCTCGCCTTCGCCGGGCGTCGCTGGACCGCCGCGCTCGTGCATCGGGCGGAGGTGGAGAGCGCTAGGTCGAGTACCAAGGCGGCGAATGCTGAACCTGCGATGAAAAAGCCTGCCTCGCCAGTAGATGCCGCGCCCGTTGATACCGCCCTCGTGCTGGAATTGCTCGCCGCGCAGTTGAGAGCCGGGCTCGCACCGCTCGCCGCCCTGGGCACCCTCGCCGAGGCGCTCAACAGCCGAGCCCTGCACACGGTCTGCCAGCGCCTACAGATGGGTAGCAGCTGGGGGAACGCCTGGTCGGGCTCCGCGGCGGGAACCTTCGGCGAACTGCGGGATGCGCTCGCCCCCGCCTACACGGGCGGCGCACCCAGCACTGCGCTGCTGCTCTCCCTCGCCGATGCGCACCGCCTCAGCGAGCGCCGCGCGGCAGAGCGCGCCGCCGGAAAGCTCTCCGTAGCGCTCGTGGTGCCTCTCGGGCTGTGCTCGCTACCCGCCTTTATTTGCCTGGGCATTGTGCCCATCCTCATTTCGCTACTGCCCACGCTGACCGGCTAAAGAATCGTGCCCATAAGTGCTGTTGACTAGCTGAAATGCTGAAAAGTTTAGACCTTCGCCCATCTGCCGTGAACGCGGATGGGCACCCACCCCGCCCCGAATGAACGGGGCACAACGAAAGGAAAACCAATGACGAACACCCTCTGCGAAGCAATCCGCCACGACCTGCACACTGCCGGCGCTTCGGTCAACGCCCCGGTCGGTGCTCCGCGTGAAATTCAGCCCGCCGCGCTCGGTACCGTGCAGGGCGCTGAAACGCAGACCATTCTGGGTCCCGTGCCGCTGTCCGTTGCCATCGCAACCACCATGAAGCAGTTGCGCGAAGAGTGCCCCGAGCTCTTCAGCGATACCGGGCTTTTCAGTGATGCTGAGCTTTCCGCCGGCGCTGAGCAGAAGCATGCCGGCCCCAGGATTGACCCTAACGAAATGGAGATTGATATGAACACGGACCGTCTGAACCCCGAGCAGGCGCTGACCATTGCCCGCGCGCTCGCCGAGGGCTGCACCCTGGACGAATGCGGCGCTACCTGCCGCAGCCTGGGTGAGCACGCACCTGGCTGCACCGAATATGTACCAGCTGAGGGGCACGAAAAGGCGCTCGAAGACTACGCCCCCGCGGGTGACCCGGAGGAAGGCGCCTCCACCGCGGAGTACGGCATTGTGATGCTCGCGGCGGTCGGTTTCGCGGGTCTGCTGGTGCTGATTCTCAAGTCGGATGAGGTGCGTTCCATGCTCCTGGATATTGTGCGTAATGCCCTGTCGATTGCGGGCAATACGGGGCTGCTCTAGAGCCTTTGGTAAAACCCGCCATAGGATTTAGTTCTAGATGCTAGGTTCTGCGGAAAGTCAGTCCAGAAAGGAGGAATAAAGAATGAACGCTCATGTGAATTTGTGCGCTCTGTTGCGCACCTGCTCCGCCGGGAAATCCGCGGCGGAACCTGCACTCTCGACCCCGCACAAGAGCCCAGCAGAAGAGGGCGTGATTACCGCCGAATTTGCGGTCGCCCTACCCGCCGTGACGGTGGTGCTCGCCCTCTGCCTGGGTGCCGCCTCCACGGGGGTTGCGCAGCTCAAAGTGGAGGAGTCCGCGCGAACGGCCGCACGAGCCGCCGCCCGCGGGGACTCCGAGGCGCAGATTCGCTCCGCCGTCAGCCGCATCGACCCGGCGCAGAGCGTGCAGATTTCCGTTTCTCCTGATGCTGTCGCTTCTGATGGTGCGGTCGCCGCGGATGCGGGGCGCACCCGGGAAGTGCACGTGCGGGTGAGTCGCCCCGCCCCCGGTGTAATCGGCTCGGCAACCGGCTGGGTGCTGCGGGCGGACGCCCACGCCCGCGTTGAAGGCGGCGGCGAAAACGATGCTGAAAACGGTGCGGTGCATGAGAACGAGTAGAGCCGCTATGTGCCCCGCCCCGAAGGTATCCTCCGAGAATCAACGCCCCGAAGAGGGTAGCGGCACCGTCCTCGCCCTCACCATTATTGCCGCGCTACTGGTGGTGACCGTGGTGATTGCCGGGCTCATCGGGGCGGTGTCCGCGAACCGCAGGGCGTCCGCAGCCGCCGATTTGAGCGCGCTCGCGGCGGCGGACGCCTACCGCGGGCTCACCGAGGGCGACCCGTGCGCGGTCGCGGCGGATCTTGCCGAACGCCACGGCGCGCGTCTGGAATCCTGCACGTTTCCGGACCGCCCTGAAACGGTGGAGGTGACGGTCGCCGTCCCCGTCGCAGGACCCATGGGGATGCTGGGCCCGGCGAGGGTGCGTGCCCGCGCCGGGGCTGAGTACATCGAAGAAGAACACCCCGAAGAAGAGCACGCGGCGGGCAACGTGGAGGAGCTGAGCCCGGCGGAGGTAGCCGAGCTGGAGGAAGAGCTGGAAGCTGAGCAGGACTCAGCGGCCGAGCTTGAAAACCCAGCCGAGCCAGAAAACCCCGCAGAATTAGAGAATTCACCTGTGTCAGAAAGCCCCGCAGGCCAAGAAAGCCCAGTCGACTAGGCTATTTACGCTTATCGGGAGTTGTCATCCCAGCTTGCCCCGCGCCTCCTGCAGTAACCTACGCCTCCGCCATACTCCGCAGCATTGCCGTCAGCAGCGCCCGTGCGCACTTGCTGCCCGCCCTGCTCATTCCCGAAGACTATCGCGCCTGCGCCGTCGCCCTGCACGCCCGCGAACTGATCCTGCGCTCGCCGCAGATGAGCGCTATCGCCCTGGGCGGTTTTAGTGGCGGGTTCACTGGCGTGCTTAACGGCGGATTTAGCACAGGGGTTGAGAATGCAGGGGAGCGTCTGCCTAATGATGGATTGGATGATATTGTAGATTTACTTAGAAAAATGGAATTAACTGGTGAACAAAAGTTAGAAATATATTTCTTGATAAAGAAGTATTTAGGTAGCGTACAATAAGTTGTGTAAACACAACTTGTTAAATACATTAATCGAAGAATTTAAGAGGAAATAAACATTAGGGAGGTTGCAGTAGCGATGAGCAATTTGAATAATACAGTTAATTTTATTAAAGAAATAGAGAAATTAAAGTCAGTAACAAGATTTAATAGAACCCTTGATGGAAGATTTGAAAATAGCGCTGAGCATTCTTGGCAGAGTGCGATGGCTTCGATTGTTCTTCAAGATTATTATCCTGAAAAATTGAATATGGAAAAGGTAATTTCTATGTTACTGATTCATGATTTAGGTGAGATTTATGCCGGAGATACTTGGGTTTTTAATGATGAGAAAAAAGTTCATTCTCATGATAGAGAGCTAGAATCTATAGAAAAAACAATGAGAATCCTTCCAGAAGAAAAATATTTGAATATGAAAAATTCTTGGTTGGAATTTGAAAAAGGGCAGAGTGCTGAGGCAAGATATGCAAGAGTTATTGACGCATTGGTGCCACTTATAAATCATTTAGAAGTATCAGAATTAAATTATAATCCAGATAATATTAGTTCAGATATGGTATTAGAAAAGAAAAAATTTATAAAAGGTGAATCTAAAGAGTTATGGAAACTGACTGAAGAGTTGGTTAAGGAAAGTGTGGAAAAGGGCATATATTTATAATATCAATTGATCTTTAAAATAGTTGAGGAATATTGTGATATGTAGCTTTTCTTGTATAACTCTTTTATTTATTTCTCAAAAATAATGGTTGTTTTATGTTTGAGTACTAATAAAATGGCATCATTAGATTTAATGATTGGTTAAAACAAGAAAAAGGTTTTCAGACGGCCGTCTGAAAACCTTTTTTGTTTGCCTATCCGATTTTAAAACTTCACGTTTACGCCGCCGGTAAAGCTACGGCCCATTTGCGGCGTGTCAGAGAGGAAGCTGCTGTGGGCGTAAATGGATTGGTTGAGCAGGTTGTCGGCTTTGACGTACCAATTCCACTCGCCATAGCGTGTATTGCGGCGGTAGTTTGCGCCGAGGTTGAGCATATGGTGTCCGGGCGTGCGCGTTTCG
>ERZ772909.1114-NODE-1114-length-15354-cov-24.652134_pt1 | contig 15354 bp, 15 predicted proteins | sample MGYA00511137_ERZ772909 | MGnify/ENA primary metagenome ERZ772909 (study PRJEB29015, sample SAMEA2738095) | human oral metagenome | biome: human oral; feature: human-associated habitat; material: saliva | place: China | collected 2270 ... | reverse complement strand
AGGTGAAATTTCTGACATATCCAAGTGTTTTGAGAACTTTGTTTCTCAGGCACTTTGAGTTCTCACAAGAATTTATGCTGCGGAATTAAGGTTAATCATAAATTCAATAAATCATGAAATCAAGACTTTACTCAATGCTATTGTTGCTGATATGCACAATAACAGCCCAAGCGCAAGAATATCATGTAGAAACTCCGGGAACGTTACAGGAGGTCATTGGACCGGGAGCCGAAGAACTCACCCACATTCGGGTGACAGGAACACTTAACGACAGAGACATTGCCTTCCTTCACTACCTGTGTTGGTCTGGTGTTCCAAAGCCTACAGGAATGAAAGTTGAGAAGTTTTTGAAAATAATGCAGGAAAAAGAAGATGACTTCAAAACGAACCTACGTCATTTAGATTTGGAAGATGCTCGTATGGTGAATGATGCTCTGCCCGATAAGGCTTTTTATTTCAGTTACATCAAAGACTATAAACTACCCAAAACGCTCAAGAAAATAGGCAAGGAAGCCTTTAGTTACAATGTGCTTCTCAAAGAGTTGATTATTCCCGAAAGTGTGGAAGAAATAGGTAAGAATCTGCTTTTTTATAGCATAGAAATAAGAAAGGTTAAACTCCCCAAAAGCTTAAGGTCCTTAATGAATTATTGTTTGGAAATTGCATAAAGTTGGAAGAGGTTAATATTCCATCGGAAGTTAGAGAGATATACAGTGGTGTTTTTTATGGCTGCCTCAAAGCCCCTGCCTCTATTGCCATTTTACCTGAAACAGTTGAAATCTTGGATGGCGACATATATTACGGAGTATAGAGTGTGTAACTGTACCTTCCAAAGTAAGGATTTTGAATGAAACTTATTGGGCGGTACCAAACCTCAGGAAAGCAATAATCTTGACCGACAAATTGGATAGAATAGGAGACCTTGCTTTTTATGGTTGCGCTAAATTGGAAGAGGTTAATATTCCAGATGGAGTCATACAGATTGGTGAAGGAGCTTTTTGCTGGAACCTTAAACTTCATAAGATAAACATTCCTTCCTCTGTCACACGCATCGAAGGAAGTGCCTTTGACAGCGCACCTTTGGATTCCATTGACATCCCGGCAGGTGTGACCTTTATAGGCAGGAACGCATTTTGGAATAATCGCAATCTAAAAAAAGTTTATTCCCGTCCGATTACTCCTCCTAAAACAAATGAACCTACAACTATGTCTCCGTATTTACCATTTCTCCATTCTGCAGACGAAGCCATCCTCTATGTTCCCAAAGGCTCAGCCGATGCCTACCGTGCCTCTGAGGTTTTTTCGGAGTTCAAGAATATTGTAGAGTTAGAGGCTTGGCAATGGCCTACTTCCATCAGTACACCAACCATGCCGACCGATGCATACAAAGTGTACGGAAAGGCTGGCACATTGCATATCGAGACAATAGGCGGTGCCCATGACCCTGAATTCGTAAATGTATATAATATCAATGGACAGGTTGTTTGGAAGGGACAAGTGTCTAAACGTATGGAAGTTCCTTTGCCACAAGGAGTATATGTTGTGAAGATAGGAAAAAGAAACTACAAGGTTTCATTAACCTGAGCCTTATCGGCTTCATATATGGCTATATTGTATATGTATATTTGATGATTTGTGTGAGTTTAAACCAGAAAGTTCTTCTCAGAATTGAGACTTGCTTTCGTACTCTTGCCAGCATCCACATAGATAATCCGGCTGCTGTACAAATACACAACAATTGTCTTATATACATATACTTTTCTAATAGCAAACTCATCAATATCTATATTCTCCACACCATTTGTATAAGGAGGGCAATGATGACAAAAAAAGAAAAATAATCAGCAGAACTTACTTATTTACAGATTATTATTAGTAACTTTGCACCCTAAGTGGGGCTTATACCCCACAAGAGAGTATTTTCACATAAAGTCTAACTTTATTAATTACAAACATTTTTAAAATCATTTATGACAAATTTCAAAGACGTCAATCCCTTGTCAGACTTCAACTGGGAGGAATTTGAAAACGGTGGAACCGTTAGTGGCGACAAAAACGAACTAACAAAAGCTTACGACAACACCCTAAACAAAATCCAAGAACACCAAGTTGTAGAAGGCGTTGTAACTTCTATCGACAAAAAAGAAGTAATAGTGAACATCGGCTACAAAAGCGATGGCATTATACCAGCATCAGAATTCCGCTACAATCCCGAACTAAAAGTAGGAGACAAGGTTGAAGTTTACGTTGAAAACCAAGAAGACAAAGGTGGACAACTTATTCTTTCACACAAAAAAGCACGCCTGCAAAAGAGTTGGGAGAACATAAACAAGGCTCTCGAAGACGATGCTGTTATTCAAGGTTACATCAAGAGTCGCACCAAAGGTGGTATGATTGTTGATGTCTTCGGCATCGAAGCATTCCTTCCAGGTAGCCAAATTGACGTTCACCCAATACGCGACTACGATATGTTTGTGGGCAAAACAATGGAATTCAAAGTAGTAAAAATCAACCAAGAATTCCGTAACGTGGTTGTTTCACACAAAGCACTCATCGAAGCAGAACTTGAAGCACAACGCAAAGAAATTATATCTCACCTCGAAAAAGGACAGATTCTCGAAGGCGTTGTTAAAAATATTACATCGTATGGAGTATTCGTTGACCTCGGCGGCGTAGACGGACTCATTCACATCACAGACCTATCATGGGGACGCATCAACGACCCACACGAAGTTGTTGAACTCGACCAGAAAATCAATGTCGTTATTCTCGACTTCGATGAAGAAAAGAAACGCATCGCACTCGGCTTAAAACAACTCGCACCACACCCATGGGACGCACTCGATCCAAATCTTAAAGTGGGCGACCACGTTAAGGGTAAAGTCGTTGTTATGGCTGATTATGGAGCATTCGTTGAAATTCAACCAGGTGTAGAAGGATTAATACACGTTTCAGAAATGAGCTGGAGCCAACACCTACGCTCTGCACAAGAATTTATGAAAGCAGGCGACGAAGTTGAAGCAGTTGTACTCACACTAGACCGCGACGAACGCAAAATGTCTCTCGGCATTAAGCAACTCAGAGAAGACCCATGGGAAACCATCGAAGCAAAATATCCTATCGGCTCTAAACATACCGCTAAAGTACGCAACTTTACTAACTTCGGTATATTCGTAGAACTCGAAGAAGGCGTAGATGGACTTATACACATCTCTGACTTGTCATGGACTAAGAAAGTGAAACACCCATCTGAATTTACACACGTAGGCGACGAAATTGACGTAGTTGTACTAGAAATAGACAAGGAAAACCGTAGATTGAGTCTCGGACATAAACAACTCGAAACCAATCCATGGGATACATACGAGTCTATTTACACACCTGGATCTGTACACACTGGTAAAATTACAGAGGTTATGGATAAAGGCGCCGTTATTACTCTCAACGAAGGTGGCGAAGGATTTGCAACTCCTAAACATCTCGTGAAAGAAGATGGCACACAAGCGCAACTCGGAGAAGAATTACCATTCGTTGTTATCGAATTCGTGAAAGATACAAAACGTATCATTCTATCACATTCAAGAACATACGAAGCACCAAAAGAAGAACAACCAAGACGCCAACGCAGCAACAACAAAAAACATGCTGAACAAGCTTCACAAATAAACAATGTTGCAGCAGGAACATCGCTTGGCGACCTTGGTGTACTAGCCGATCTCAAAAAGAAAATGGAGGAAGGTAAGTAATTCCAAATAAAATTCATCTCATCATAACACAGGCTGGGGACAAAAAGTACCCAGCCTTTCTTTTTTTCATCAGCATTATAGAAAAAATAAAGGACATCAAGTAAAGAAAAATGGTAAGAAATAAAATAATCAAATTAAGCACTATTATTGGGACTTTATTTTTAATTGTTATTTACTTTAATAGTCCCTTTTTTATTGATTTGTCTAAAGAGAAAAATAATATGATAATTAAAGACAAATTGAATACAAAGCGTACAGTATTGTCTTCTCTATTCAATACTAAGGCAAACTCAAAACTTTCTGTGTATATTATTTGGGACTCGTATGATGTTAAGAATTTGCCTAAGGAGATACCGCACCACAAAATTCTTTATATAAAAAATAATTATCTCATAAAAAGATTATTGCAGGTTTCTTTTTTATACACAGGAGGAGATATGTCTACACTTAATAGCAGACTTATTATAATTCAAGATGGATATAAATTATATGAGAGTCAAATTATATTAAGTAAGGAAGATATTGGTTTACAAAATAATATCACAGGATGGATTGTGCCTGAAAAGAAAAATGATTTAATTTCAATAATTTCAAAATTTAACAAATATAAATATCCATTTCTCATTATTAAATAGTTTCTAATACGATACCATCTGCTAGTAATGTCCCAGATTAGGAGTTGTGAAAATAAGGTCTTGAATATAAAGATTATCTGATAAGTTAGGAAATGGAGGCAGGGGGTAACATTCTGCCTTCGCATTATTTTCGCAATTACAACAAAACAATATGCAGAAAGTACCGAAATGAAGGAATGTCATTATGGCGCGATTTCACTTTATGATATCTGACTTTTTGGGTTATGGTAGCATTTGCAAGGAGCATAAAGCCGTTTTTATCAGCATTACATCATACGGTTTTTAACTTTTTTAAAACTTTAAGCTCTCAACTTCAGCAGAAATAATGTATATTTGCAGTCCACACATTTACGAACAAAAGGCATGAAACGACTCCTCACCATTATAATAGCAACCATAATAAACATTTGTTGGACTACAGCGGCAACAAAAATAAAATGGAACCAAGCATACCAAAACTATTTTAACAAATATAAAAACATCGCAATCAGAGAAATGAAACGATACGGAATACCTGCAAGCATAACTCTTGCACAAGGTGTTCTAGAAAGTGCAGCCGGAAACAGCCGATTGGCAACCGTTGCTAACAACCACTTCGGAATTAAATGCCACGATTGGACCGGACCAACAATTGCACAAGACGACGACGAACAAGGAGAATGCTTCAGAGTATATGGCAGCGCAATTGAAAGCTACGAAGACCACTCCAAATTTTTAAGAGGACGAAAACGATACAGCAGCTTGTTTCAACTCGCAATTACCGACTACCGAGGTTGGGCACACGGACTAAAACAAGCTGGATATGCTACCAATCCGGTATACGCAAACAGCCTGATTGACATAATTGAGTTGTATAGACTATACGAATACGACACAATGAAACCGAACAAAAACGATGACTTCGTTCCAAATAACAATATAACAAGGAAAGAAGACATTGATATGCGAACAAGACAGTTCAGAGCTTTCAACGACAACTGTTATCTTACGGCGCATGCAGGCGAAACCTACGAAAACATTGCAAGAGAAATTGGTATAAAAGCCCATAAGCTGGCAAAATATAACGAACAACCCGAAGACTCTCGACTTAACGAAGGCGAAATTGTGTGGCTAAGAAAAAAGAAACATCATGTGCCAGAAAACTTCAACAAACAATATCACACTGCAAAAAGCAACGAAAGTCTGTACGATATTGCCCAGCTATACGGAGTTCGACTAAAGAACATCATAAAAGCTAACAAAAAAATAGCCAAACGAGGACTTAAAGCCGGAGACAAAGTTAAGCTGCCATAAAGCTTACTTTAACTCCTGCATGGCTAACAAACAACACAAGTTAGATGCAACAGACAGACAATTGTCTATAAACTAAACACTTAACGCTGCTCCATAGCAAAACAAAATGGGCGCATTTTAATGAATAGAGTGCAAAATGTTTTCTACATTTGCAACAACTGCCTTCTGCCAACATTATATGGAATGGCAACACAAACCGTTCTAAAAAAATATTGCAGAACTATGCATCGCAAATGCATACAACAAACATCACAAAATACATTTTTAAAATATACAAACAAACACAACAACAAGCAATTTAAAATGTAATTATAATTCGCCAAACAATATCCACAAAAAACCAACGTTATGCTAACAGACAAAGCATAAAATTTGCACAAAAAGAAAACATCTTCCCTATTTTAAAGTGTGGTGAAATAAGGCAGAATTAGCACACACAATGTTGCAACAACCTGTTAAATAGGCAGTAACACTAACCGCGCTCAACAATAGAAACAACAAAAAAGTGAATTTCTTAGTGATGAAAACAACAATAAATTCTTTAATTGAGCTGGCAACCATTTCTAACAATGAAAATAGAATAGAACTATATAAGGCAATGGCTCAGAAACTTAAAAATGCAACAAAACAAGAACAAAACCATCTGTTGAAACACTTTTACTCTAACCTCTGCGGACTAATGGCACATTCGGAAATGAAAAGCAACGAATACAATAAACTAAATATCCTCTTAAAGCATTTACAGAATATATGCCAAGCAAGCCAACAACCGTAAAGCACTGAAAATGAAAAAGATATTCAATATAAAAGTAACAATTTGGGGGAAATGGAAAATTATACTCATCGCCATTATCACCTCTGGTTTATGCACTTACGCATACAATATTGTTTTCTCTGGCAAACCAAACACCTATCACATCGTGAAAGTACTGGGAGGACTAATTGTAATTTCATTCATCTCAATATACAAGACACTTCTTTACACCTTAAGAATTGAAATAGACGATGTTAGCATAGCTTTCTACAAACAAAATGTGCTGATTTATAAGAACGCAAAAGAAAAATTACGCAACCTAAGAATATTAAAAAACACAAGAAACGACATTGTTGAACTAAAAATTTGTTTCGAAGATAGAAACTTCATCTTGTATTCGCCAATAAAATTACAGTCGAAAAAACAAAAAATAAACAACATAGAAGATGTTTTCCACTATCTTGTTAAAAACTACAACCTTAAACGCAAAAAAGTTTATGGCAAAGTACTCGGATTTGGAAAGAAATTCGAAAACAAACTTATAAACGAATACTGGAATAAAAAATATATAACATCTGACAGTTGAAATAAAATATTGAAAACAAAATCACCCACAATTAAAACTGAACCACCCACATTGCAACAAACTATTAAGTCTTACTGCAACCTAACATCAAATTATAGCATTCAGCCATTAAATCATCATTAGAGTTTGCCTTTCTGCACAACAAAAACTGGCAAACAAACAAAACCAGCCCATTCAGTTTCTCACTCCATACCATTCTTACAATAAGAATAACGAAAAAGTAGCGAAAGCAAACAAGAAAAATTAATTATTATTCATCAAAAAAATAATTATTAATCCAAAATTCATAATTATTTTTTTATAAACTCCCCGTTATATAAATTTTATGGCATAAACATCGCCCAGATAACACAAATATTTAGAATAATAGTGATTCCACTTATGCTAAGCATTTTTTAGCAGTCTACAACTAAGTGCCTATATTTCAGATTATTAAACACACACACTTCCTAAAAATATATTGCACAAAAAACAAGGCGATGTTTGCAGAATATGCTGGAAATTATTATTTTTGTACATACTTACAAACATAGCACGTATGAATAATAAACGCAAACTGTTAATTTTTGCCTCGCTTATATTAGTTTTAACAATAGTAGGTTGCAAAGATAGTAGAGCCATATCGGTAAGAAAAGTGGCAAATAGAAAGGTATATCCTTCTCAAAAAACAAAAATTGTTGTAATAAAAAAGGAAATTCCACTGGTTGTCGATTCAATTGGTAAATCGTATCATACCAAAACAGCAGATTTAGATTTTGCATATTCTTTTCCAACTTCAGGACCTCGTCCCTTAATCGATTCAATTCGTGCTTACCTTTCGTCCGAACTGCTTAGTTGCACCGCTATATATTCAGACGAAAAAGTTAAAACCAATGCCTACAAAAATATTACCGATGGTAAAGGAATGATAAACTATTATGCAAAAGCAACTTTTAGAAAGTTAAACAGCATTTTAGGTGAGCAAAAAGACGAAGAAGTTGCATGGACGCCTGATATTGCGATGTTTGTAATGAAGCAACACGAAACAAAACGATATGTAACATATTTATCATCGTATATGTCTTATTTAGGTGGACCGCATGGAGGCGGCGTTGAATATGGCGCAACTTTTAATAAAAAAACAGGCAAAAAACTTAAAAGCGTGCTGAAACCGCATAGCGAAAAAGCACTCCAGCCCATACTTCGAGAAGGTGTTGCAAGCTATTTTAGAGATATAGAAAGCCACAACGAAAAAGATAAAGCAAAAATAGAAGCAGCGGTAAAACAGGAAATGGAGAGTCTTTTTATTGAAAATGGGATAATTCCACTACCCCATAACACAGCTTACCTATCTCCAAAAGGAGTTGTTTTTATATATAGTTTCTACGAAATTGGTGCTTATGTCATTGGAACACCAACTTTTGTGGTTCCATATAACAAAATAAAGAATTTTTTAACACCCGAAGCTCGCCACCTTGCAGAAATCGAATAACATCAGCACACACAATGCCCTCTTATAAAAGCAGCAAAACTCTGCAAAATGTGGGGGTATCATAATTATTAACTCCGCAAAACGTGTAATAAATAATATATCAACGAACATTCCGTAGGCGTAGGGGCAGATTTATCTCGCCCGTACATCATTAAAAAAAAACATATTCAAACTCCGCAAAACCTGTAATGTATAATATTCGGCGAACAATTCCGTAAAGTTTATTTATTGCGCAAAATATATATCAACGAACATTCCGTAGGCGTAGGGGCAGATTTATCTCGCCCGCACAATCATTAAAGAAAAATATATCCAACACCGCAAAACGTGGCGTACAAAATATTCAACAAACACACCGCAAAACCTGTAATAAATAATATATCAGCAAACATCTCGCCCGTACATCATTAAAAAATATATTGCTGTCCGATAAAATTTGTACTTTTGCTCATCTTATTTCATTGTTTTATTTTGCAAATTACAAAGAAAATAAGAAGGGCTGAATGTGCAAAACAATCAGCCTGCTTTTTTATTATTCTGAGTTAAAAAGATATGAACGCACAAAAAATTTTATCGGACACCAATAATTACTAACAGATATTGTCCTCAAAAAGTTTTACTGCACGGCAATAATATATAAATCTAGTGTAACTTCTTATCTTTTGGAAACTCCTTGTCAACAATCCTCTTGATGATATAGTTACGAATGAGCAAAGGAATACCGAAAATAAAAATCAACGGAATGAAAACTGGCACAAGAAGATGTAAGTAGAGATTAGCTCTCCTTGACCTGAATGTTTCACCTTCAAGATGATTACCTATCGGTATAGAACTTACTTCATTCCCAAAAAAATAAAGCCACAGAGAAATAAGGATGATAATAGAACCTATCACGTAGATATTGAAAACTGCCTTCTTAACAATCCTCGGCCGCTCCTTTTCTGGTACTCGTTGCAAAGAACGTACAGACTTAGCTATATTATTCGCACGGGAGAACTTGTCGCCAAAGAGTTTCTTTAACATTTCATTCATAACTTTTAATATTAACTTCAACTGCCTTGAAGTATAAAATAATAAGGGATTCCAGGATAATTGACATCGTCTCTTTCAAACATCTGCAGTCCTTCAAAGAAAACATTGTCGTCATTAGTAAGCTTGTCACAGACTTGATTATGAATCTTGTAAATAAGTTCAGATGCTGTAAAACAGCTGCCATTGTCTGCTTGCAATAACATCTTTTCTTCCCTTGAATCTTCTAGTTCATCGTCCCAATACTCAAACTGCACCAGGATACGACTGCCTATCAGCTTCAGCTCATTAGTCCAAATATTAGGGATATATCTGCCAGAGAGTTCTTCATTATACGCTTGTAAGGCATCTGTAAATAAAGCCAACGATGAATATCTCTTTTGTCTGAAGTTCCACGCAATGCCGCATAACAATTCTAATGGAAATCCTGTATTTTTGTCTATTTCCACTGTCTTGGCTGGTTGGGATTCTTCTGACAAGGCATCTATATAGAAACGCCCTGTATCCTTGCCGTACTTCAAAGCCAATTCATAATACGTTATACTAGAATCTTCGCCTATCATATCGTAAATGTGCTTTCGAAGATCCGGCAACAGGCGAAGATCGTGATAGTTTATTCTATCGTTATAGGCATTATATCCTTGCAACAGCAAAGCACTGGAATAATCTATACTACCCGACTTCGTACCCCTAATTTTATATTCCTCTTCCTGTTGGCGAGATAATTCCGTCAGAAACTCGAGTTCACCACGTACAAGCGAAACCCCATCATCATTATTCAGAAAGAACTCAGGAAAATCTAAGGTGTGAAAATCAACAGTTTCATAAGCATAATGCGTCCAATCAAACCCATTTCTGTTTCTACGGTTAAAGCTGGTTTTGTAGATGAAGCAACCAGGGATAATAAATTCCCGACTATTTAATTCTGGTGTATCGGAAATTTCTTTATATACAGCAACTAGATAACAATCAGAGAAGAAGTTAAGAACACTATTTTTTTCAACGTGCTTCGTAAGTCGCCCGGATATATCTACAAGAATTTTGCCAAAAAAATATTTCTTGTAATAATCATTGTAGACATAAAAAATATCACCTTCTTTTATATCCTTCTTGGCATGGGTTGCCCCTCTGTTTAACTTGATAGCCATAAATCTCTTTATTACTTCATTACGTTTATTTTCTAAATTATCAAGACCTCAATATATATCAATGAAATATTGTTCTATGCTGTACGTTGGGAAACAATAGTACTAAAATGCAAAAATAATTATATCTTTTGAGATGACATCATTTTATTTTCAATTTCTATTTGATAAAACTAAATTCGCATATAATTCATTGCGAAATTGCTTATATAGGCGATTCCGTATTAACTTTTGAAATTCAGTCCATCATGAAACAAATCAAATTGGTAGTGTCCTAAAAGTAAGTGAATTCTATCTTTGTTTAACACTATGTATTACCAGTTTTGCATTGATAAAAATTCCTGTTATATGTTGTTTTTTGTTTCTTCCATAGCAACACTCGTTAAAAGTAAAAAATACCGACTTGTTTGATGTCATTGATGTTCTCGCTTTTGTCGTTCTCCTATATTTTAAATGGAGTCTTTCAGTCCTACAACAATAAATACACAAACCAGACTTTACGAAGAATAAATAAAGCTATTTTTTAAAACTAATAAGAAATGAAAAAAATATAATATAAATCTATCAAATTTATAATTATAAATTTTATTTTTATAATTATAAATTTAAAATTAGTAATTACAAAAAATAATTCCGTCTTCCCCCGCAGAGTCAAATTGCTCCATGATTGAAAATAATCCCCCAAAAGGAGTGAGTTTCTCAGATTTAATTTGTATCTTTGCCATGTCTATCATCGGATTCTCTTGTTTTTTTTGCAACACTAAGATAAGTGAAAATTCTGACATGGCAAAATCTTGAGTAACTTTTTGTTGCTCAGGTATTTAAAAAGTTTAATTTATAATAGTGTTGCGAAATTAAGGTATAAATAAAATAAATTATGAAGAGAATTGCTTTAATAATGAGTTTAATCTGTCTGATTATAACAGGATGCTCAAACAACAATGATCTTAACAATGTTGTCGATGAAACAAAGACAATCAATTTGGCAAATTATGAAAAAGTTGTTTACAACAACAGAGAACTTTTATCTAATTGGGCATATGCCAAACAAGACGCTCTAGAAAAGAATACAAGGGCAGCAAATATAGCAGAATCTGAATATTTTGATAAATTGAAAGTAAATTTACTACCATCTGCTTTACAATTTGCTTCCGATCTAAACATAACAAAGGAAGATCTTGAATCCATGATTGGAGTAAAAATCTATAACAACGAAGAATATGAAAATACTCTTGTGGGATTGATGTTATTTGTAACTACTACAGATTGTTCGATAATCGATGATGGGTCCAAGACTACTAGAGGTAGATCTTTCAAAGATTGTTTCTTAGAAGCTACAGGGATATCTGCTGGTGCTGCTATTGTTGGAGGATTGGCAAAAGGAACTGTATCAAAAGCTGTAGTTAGAGCTACTTTGAAAATGGTAGCAAAAGTTGGTACCCGGACTCTATCTGGTGTTGGTCTGGCATTGATCGCTGCAGAAATAACTTGGTGTATGTGGTAAATATGGCATCTATTTCCAAAAATATATTCGACATATATTCCAGCACATTTTATCAATGTGTAGTAATCATTAGCTTGATTATAATCTTGGGTTATATGATATTGGAAATATGTACAGGTTCATTTTATTATAAAAATGCATTAATCAATATATGGGCTTTAATACCGTGCCTAACTTATATTATAGGGAAAAATAATAAGTATAAATACATAATAATGTGGATAGTATTATTTTCTCAAATAATGTTAGCATTATGGGTTGCAAAATAATACGTTAAAAGCACTAATATATGTAAATGAAGTAAATGAGTATGTACATGTGATTCAGTTGCCAAATAACTTAATATATCTATTCTAAGAGATTCTCAAGAAAATCAAAAATAGAACAAAAACAGTAGGGGAAAACAAACCAATAATTTTTCTTACTGTTTTTATCATTTTTTCTATTTCTGATTATGTAATCCTCCCTTAAAAACTATAATAAGATCCTTTACTTTATGTTTGGCAAAACTAATTTTTGATAATAAAACAATGAAATATCAGAGTAAATAACTACATTTGCAGTTGTGCACTTTTGTTTGACAACGTACAAAACAAGCAGTTAATATCTAAGGATTTAAGAATATTAAATAAAAGAGTATGATAAAAGAAAGGAAATTTTCATACCAATGAGACGATAAATGCGAAAATTTCCTCTAATGCCTCATTGGTATGTTGTAAAAAATACAGAATATGCGTTACTCTGTGACATGCAATTTCTTATATTTTAATTTAGCTTCTTCAGGGCGGCATGGAATATAATATTCACCATTAGGGGTTTGCCCTATGGAGTTAGAAATAATTCGATAGCAGACGGTTTTAAGTGTATAGGAATTCTCGGAATCGTCAGAAACGTATGCTTTGGTTCCTCTTGGAATTCTTGTTGGGTTTTTTAACACTGATAAGAATCCACAACTTTCGTCTACTGCATCTTTGTAAATAACGGTAGGATCCTCTGGTGTTCTTGCGGTAATGGTATATACGTCACAAATGTACACACCTGCTCCAGGTAAATATTCCATGTATGCAGGGCTAAATATAACCCTTACATTCTTTTTTCTTTCGATTTTTACATCACCAGTCCATGTCTCTATTGGAGAAGAACTTGCTCTTGTTATAGGAGAGTTTGGCTTTGTCGTAAGAGAATTGTTTCCCTTTTGCGAGTTTACATTGTTAGATGTTCTGATTTCTTCGTCTGTTACATCGGAAGAACAAGCTGTGCTTATAAAGCACAAAGCAGAAAAAATAAGTAATAAATAATTTTTTAACATAATATTGGTTTTATAAAGTTATAGAATATCCAGCAGAAAGGACGAAACTTCGGTTATAGATATTTTCTTTAGTATATTTATATACGTTAGTAAGACCTATATTGTATTTAAAGTCAATGGAAATTTTCTTATATTCATAAGAAATACCTATAGGAATTGCCACCTGAATTTTATTATATCCATCTGTAAACTCTCCTTTATTTTTTCCAGAATAGTTATTGTTGATAACCCATTGGTCATTTTCTCTTTTATAGAAAGAAATAGTATTTTTAGTAGTACCGCTTAAAAGAAATCTGAAGAGAATCCCTGATTTTAAGTATATTTTTGAAACATTATTTCCCCATATATTATATGAAACAATGATAGGTACATCTAAATTTTTATTTAAAATTGAAAAGTTTTTCGAATGAAACCGATAGGTGTCGGATGATACAGAAATATCTTCAAATTTTATATGTTCTAAGGTGAAAATAAGACCTAATGATAATCCTATATTTTGTTTTTTCTTTTCTATTTCTCCTCCAAAACTGAAGCCTATTGTATATTTAGGATTATAATCAAACTTCTCTCCATTGTCTAAAGAATATGTTACTCCTTTAGTAAAAGAAGATATATTAAATCCAATATGAGGATATACGGAAAATTCATTATTATTTTGTGCAAAAATAGTTTCTGTACAAAATATGCATATTGTTATATAGAGTATTTTTATTTTCATTTAAGTGTATTCCGATTAATATTTTTTAAAGAACCATATTTAAATCACATTTGCAAATATAATAAAGATATTTATATATCGTATATATTCCTCTTTTATTTTTTGATATGTTAACGATTTTCTTGTTGTTCTTTTTTGGCGACTATTCAAACGACAGAACGATATAAAATGGCTTCTGTCCTTTGATTCCATTCACAAATCCGTTAAAATCAAAACTAATATCTTCCATTTCTATTTACTTTCTACGGTCTTCTTTTTTATGGCATTGATAACATATCCGATGCGGTTCTTTGCAGTCCTCGAGGGACCGACAAGGGAAGAAAGAAAGCTAATAAAGCCAGGTATTTTCTTTTCTCCCTCTATGATGGTTATCTTATTCTTGCTGATTTCGTCAGCCTTGAACTCAAATGAATAGCGGAAGTAGTCATATGCTTCATGGCTTATTTGTGCGCTTGTTGAAACCTTTGAGCGCAATTCTGTTGCATAGAGTTCTGAATCCTTTTTGTCTGGATTGAATGTGGGGAAGAACTTGAATCCTACGACCTTGCGCCCCCTCTTAACCTCGATGTAGTTGAATGAGTAAGGACTGTTTTCGTCAAGTTCTTTCTTGGCAATATCTAATACTCTTGTTTTGAAATGTCCTACAAGTTTATATTTATCTTTGACTCCGAAGCGTTGTTTTAAGTCTTCAAAGGTAAATTCCAAAGGTCTTTTCTGTCCACTCATCAGTTCATACATACGCATCGAGTATACAGACTTGAACTGCATAGCGGTAACAAGTTCATACTTCCGATAACCTTTTGTGAAGTCCAGCAGGCACCGCCAAATATCATCAAGCACAGTGAAAATAACATAGCCTTTAATCTTGTCTATTTTGGGATTTGATATTATGCTTGTGTATTGCCAAATCTCATCGTCTTCATACTCTACTCCCTTTTGAGCTAAACTTCTGAAAGCCTTTTTTGCTATTGTATAGTTTTGGTCTTTCTCGTTTCTAAGTATATCTGCAATGTACGTATTCAAACAAAAGTGCACAACTTTACCTCCAATTAAGTTTGAGGTTTTAGTTATAATTATTAATAAGAAAGTATATTTGCACAATGACAACAAAAAGAATTTTTGATAATAAAACAATGAAATATCAGAGTAAATAACTACATTTGC